>OGZV01002238.1_pt1 | contig 15691 bp, 17 predicted proteins | sample 1576861 | NCBI WGS metagenome assembly OGZV01 (sample SAMEA3541501, study PRJEB24748) | human gut metagenome | biome: human gut; feature: human-associated habitat; material: faeces | place: China | collected 2012
TGCTGGCCAGCCAGGCGGGCCGCACCATGGACAGCATCACCCGCGATGTGCTGGCGGGCGGCACCAACGTTCTCTATGCGCCCAAGCAGAGTGCCGACGGCACCGAGACGGCCGTGACCAGCCGCGCCGGTCTGGACAAGACCTGCACCCTGACCCCGAAGCTGTTCTTCCAGGCGGCAGCCCAGCTGGGTGCGATGAACGCCGACCCCATCGGCGACAGCTACATCGCCATCATCCACCCCTATGCCGCCTACGACCTGAAGACCAGCCGGGAGTTCATCGAAGTGCATAAGTATGCCGACCCGGAGGCCATGTTCCGCGGCGAGATCGGCAAGCTGGGCAACATCCGTTTCATCGAGACCAGCGAGGCCAAGATCTGGAAGGACGCCACCTGCCCGGCCGATCTGGCCGTGTTCGGCACGCTGGTGCTGGGTGCCCACGCCTATGGTGTCACCGAGCTGGAAGGTGGCGGTCTGGAGCACATCGTCAAGCAGCTGGGCTATGGCGACGACCCGCTGAACCAGCGTGCTTCCGTGGGCTGGAAGGGGATGCGCGCCGCCGAGCGTCTGGTGGAGCAGTATATGATTCGCATCGAGAGCGTGTCCAGCTACTCGGCCAATGCGGCGGCGAACTGACCCTCTTATTTGGCGGGCTGGTTCTGGCCCTGCGGGACGAGAAAAACGCAAGACACAAAAACAGGCGGGCCCTGCGGACGGAGGGCAGAAAGGAGTTTCTATGAGCGAGAAAAAGGCAGTGCGCATCAAGCTGTTCAAGGACAACAGCCGCTATAAGGAGGACCTGTTTGTCAGCGTCAACGGCGTGAACTACAAGATCCGCCGGGGCGTGGAGGTGGAGGTCCCGCCCGAAGTGGCGGAGGTGCTGGAACACAGCCAGATGCAGGACGAGCGGACGGCTGCCCGCATCGCGGCAGCTGAAAACGCGGCCCAGTGACCTGAGAAAACAGCGGCCCGGCCGGGAACATCGCCCTGCCGGGCTTTTTTCAAAAACGAAAGGAGTTTTGCAATGACGGTAGAACAGGCATTGGCGCGCGCACGGGAGCTGCGGCCGGGATGCAAGATCTCGGACGAGACCTGCCGCCGCTGGCTCTGCGAAGAAGATGCGCTGCTGCGCCAGCAGCTGTTTGAGAAGAGCGGGGCCGACGAATACGCCGCCGCAGGGGCCGACCTCGCGTGGAGCGGGGAGGCGCTGCCCGACGACACGGTGCTGCTGGTGCCGGTGCCCTTTGATGCGCTGTATCCGCACATTCTGTGCGCCCGCATTGATGCGGCTCTGGGCGAGACCGACCGCTATGCCGGGGAGCAAGCCCAGTGCAGCGGTCTGCTGAGCGAACTGGCCGTCTGGCTGCGGCAGAAGCACCCGCCCCGCTGCCGGGCGCAGTGGCGCTGGTGAGGAGGTGGACGCAATGAGCGGAACGAGCCGTGCGGCGGCGAAGACCAGCCGCACCCTGCTGCGGGCCTTTGGCGGCCTGAACGAGACGTACAGCTGCACCGAGGCTGAGGCGGGCAGCAGCAAAAATTTCAGCAGCCGGGATTTCCCGGCGCTGAGCACCCGCATCCCCCGCCGCAGGCTGCGGAGCGTCGTGCAGATGAACGGCATCTACCACCTGAACGGCCTGCTGGTGGCGGCGGGGAAGAACCTCATCTACAACTCGGATGAGACCCCGCAGGAGGCCGAGTTTTTCTGGAATGCGGTGGCGGACAGCAAAAAGAAGATGGTGGGCATGGGCACCAGGGTCATCATCTTCCCGGATAAGATCGCCTTTGACACGCGGGACCGTTCGGTGACGAAGCTCGGCGCCGTGTGGGACAGCGGCGGCGCCGATGTGGTGCTGACCCCCTGCGATGCGTCCGGCAAGACGTATACCGTTTCCGGCAAGGGCACAAAGGAGCCGGAAAATCCGGCGGACGGGCAGCTGTTCCTCAAGGTGAACAACATCCAGAAGCCGTACAGCAGCGAGAGCGTGCTGGAAGTCTACAACGAGGCTTCGGGCAACTGGTCGGCCATCGAGCTGAAGTGGTGCCGGATCGAGGCGGGCGGCATCGGGAAGAATTTTGCCGTCTGGGATACCGTGACGGTGAGCGGCGTGGAGGACGGCGATGACCTGCACTGGAAGGAGCTGAAAGGAGACCGCATCGTCACGGCGCGCGGCGACGACTGGGTGCAGGTGCAGGCCGAGCCGGGCGGCGATTATTTTTATGGGACTCTGACCAAGGGCCGGGAGATGCTCCGCTGGACCGGCATCGACGGCAAAGGCGCGACGATGGAAGGGAACACCGATGCCTTCCGGCTGGAACGCCGGGTGCCGGACCTGGACTATCTGACCGAGTGCGACAACCGGCTGTGGGGCTGCGCGCAGAATGAGAACGTCATCTACGGCTGCAAGCTGGGCGACCCCACCAACTGGTTCTCCTACCGCGGCATCGCGGAGGACAGCTATGCGGTCACGGTGGGCAGCGACGGGCCGTTTACCGGCGCGGCCACCTGCCTGGGGTCGGTGCTGTTCTTCAAGGAGAACGCCCTGCACAAGCTTTACGGCTCCAAGCCGTCGGATTTCCAGCTCAGTTCCCTGCGCTGCCGTGGGGTGGCCCGGAACGCGGCCAGCAGCCTCTGTGTGCTGAACGAGACACTTTACTATCTCTCGCCGGACGGTGTGATGGCCTGGGATGGGAGCATCCCCACCAAGGTGTCCGAAAAACTGAACACGGCCCGGCTCTCCAACGTGCAGACGGCGGTGGGCGGTGCGCTGGATGGCCGCTATTATCTCTATCTGGCGCGGGACAGCGGCCGGGAAGGAGACGCGCTCGAAGAGCGGCTCCTCGTCTACGACACCGAGCGGGGACTCTGGCAGGAGGAAGACGGCTGCTCCTACGCCATGGCCAGCACCGGCGGGCAGCTCTACCTCTGGGATGGGCACGACATCTGGGCCGCCGACCCCAGCCGTGAACGGGACTGGAAGACCACCGAGGGCGTAGAGGAGACGGTGGACTTTGAACTCATCACGGGTGCGTTCGGGATGGACGAGGCCGAGGACCGGTATCTCTCCCGGCTGACGCTCCAGATGGATGCCGTATGCGCCAGCAATGTGGAGCTGGCGATCTGCTACGACGACGGCCCCTGGGAGAAGCTGGCACAATGGGCCGTGGCCGGGAAACAGAAGCGGTTCGACCTGCACCTTGCGCCCCGCCGCTGCGGCATGTTCCGGCTGCGGCTGACCGGCAAAGGGCAGATCACCCTGCGCAGTCTGGCGCGCACCCTTGCGACGGCGCGGGGCAGACTGATGGAACAGGAGGCATGAAAGGATGGCAAGCATTTCGGGCCTGAGCAAGCTGGGCCTGCCGAAGCTGAGTGAGAAGATGGACCCGGAGGATGCCCGCGCACTGCGGAACTACCTCTACCAGATGCAGGAGCAGCTGCAATACGTTCTGAGCAATCTGGACGTGGAGAACGTCTCGGACGAGCTGGGGGCCAAGCTGCGGAAACTGCAGTAAGAAAGGAGACTCTATGGCAAGCGACAAGAAAAAGAACTACTCCACCGAGGGGCTGAACAGCCGCCAGGAGGTGCAGGATGCACTGGCGTCGGCGGGGTATCAGCCCTCTGAGCAGGTGACGGAAGCAGAAGCAGCCCTGAAGGCGCAGCAGAGCGCTGCCCCCGGCGACTACCAGAGCCGGTATCAGGACCAGATCGACCGCACCCTGAACGACCTGAACGCGCGGAGAGCGTTCCACTACAACTACGCGCAGGACCCGCTGTACCAGCAGTATGCGCAGGCGTACACCCAGAACGCCCACAACGCCAGCGCCGATGCTGCCGCACAGGCCGCCGCGCTGACGGGCGGCTACGGCTCCAGCTATGCGACCAGCGTGGCCCAGCAGGCCTACCAGCAGCAGATCGGGGCGCTGAATCAGGCCATCCCGACGCTGTATCAGCTGGCGCTGGACACCTACGACTGCGGCGGCGATGCGCTGGTCTCCCAGCTGGACCAGCTCAACACGCAGGAGCAGAACGCGCAGGGGCTGTATCAGCAGAAACTTTCGGACTATTACACCCGGCTGGAACAGCTGGGCAACGCCTACAACACGGCCTATCAGCAGGACTACGGCCAGTATCAGGACTACCTGAGCCGTCTGGACACCCTGTATGGCAACTACGCCGCGCAGGAGCAGGAGGCCGCTGCCCAGAAGCAGCAGCGGTTCAACAATGCGGTCACGGTGCTGGGCCTCATCGGCGACGCGGTGCAGATCGCGCTCTCCGGCACCACGGGCCTCGGCTCGCTGGCGGGGTCGCTCGTGAACACCGGGTACAACATCTACGCGAACAACCGTGCCTATGAGGCAGACCGTGCGGATACGGCCTGGAACCAGCAGATGCAGGAAAAGCAGGTCCAGAACGCGCAGGCGCAGCAGAAGTACGACAACGACTTTGCGCAGCAGCAGTATCAGGATAAGCTCCGCCAGCAGCAGTTCAATAATCAGGTGACCAGCGAAAAACTGAACATCGCCAAGGGCGAATGGGCCCTCAAGCAGTCCAAGGCGGCCCAGCAGGCCCAGAAAGCCAGCGCGGCCGCGGCCCAGAGAGCGGCAGCAGCGGGGGCTTCGGGCACATCGGGTCCGGGCAGCGGGAACCTGAACGTGGGCAAGAGCGGTGTGCTGGGCAGCACGGCAGTGCCCTACACTGCCGCCCGCCTGCGCAGCCAGGGCCGGAGCGATGCCGCCATCCGGACGGAGCTGCTGAAGGAAGGCTACAGCAGCAAAGAAGTCGGGGAGATCATGAAACAGCTCAACAGCTGAAAAAAACCAGCCGCAGCGCAGAAGTGGGGGCTTCTGTGCTGCGGCTGGTTTTGTTTTAGTCGATGTCCTGGTATTCGAGGATGTCGCCGGGTCGGCATTGGAGCTCTCGGCAGATGGCATCCAGTGTGGAAAAGCGGATGGCCTTGACCTTTCCGGTCTTCAGGTTGGAAAGGTTCGCCATTGAGATGCCGACGCGCTCGGAAAGCTCAGTCAGCGAGATTTTCCGGTCGGCCATGATGCGGTCGAGTCGTAATACGATTGCCATGTTCCGCCTCTCAGAGAATTTCGTTTCGTTCGGTCTGCAGCGCAAAGGCTTCCGCCAGCAGTTCGGCGAGGATCAGAAGCAGGACACCGGGCAGCAGAAGGGCCGCATCGAAAAAGAAGAAGGTGGAGCCAGACGAGGTGTATCCGGGCAGAAACGGAAAAACGGCCGCCGCCGCAGCCAGCAGGATGCCTTCCGCGCGGGTGCAACGCACCAGCGTCCGGGAGAAGGTGGCATCGCTGAGCATCATCTTCAGAACGGCTGCTCCGGCAATCGACATGACGAGAAAGTAGAGCTCATTGGATGCGAGGTGGGCGATGTTGAGCGCTGCCCCGGCCTTGGCATCCAATGCCCAACGGATGGGAAGGTAGACCGCGCTGATCATCTGGGGGATGGTTAGCAGCAGGGCCAGACCGAGAAGCGTCTGCCGCCTGCGAAGGATGGAGGGGGATGCAGACGGTGTGGTATCCACACGGAAATCATTGCTGCGCATGACAAAAAGCCTCCTTTGCCTTGTTCTGACTTTATGATAGCGCAGGAGAACTCGAATGTCAATATAAATTTATCGAAAAACGATAAATATGCGGAGGGCGAAGGGAAGGGGGCCACGGTAGACATTCCTAGTGGTCTAGGACCCGCGCACTAACAAACAGCCCACTGGGCTGTTTGTTACCCCGCCGCTGGCGGGGCCGTGCTGTTCGAGTCCCACAAGGCACCCAACATGGGGCCACGGTAGACATTCCTAATGGTCTAGGACCCGCGGGCTAAGCGACAGCCCGCAGGGCTGGTCGCTTACGGTGCTTACGCACCGCCGCCCTGTTCGAGTCCCACAGAGAAACATGAAAGAAAAAAGACCAAGAATCGTTTGATTCTTGGTCTTTTTGATGAGAGGGTGCCTTGTGGGACTCGAACCCACGGTCTCCAGATCCACAATCTGGCGCGTTAACCGACTACGCTATGGGCACCACATAGATGCGCCCGAAGGGACTCGAACCCCCGGCCCACTGCTTAGAAGGCAGTTGCTCTATCCACCTGAGCTACGGGCGCACGTTGTTATCCCATTGGGTTCCTTATCTTGGGCAGGCCACCGTCGGAGGCGGGCTGCGAGAAGTATAATACCATACCCATCGGGTTCTGTCAAGCAAAAAAGTGGATTTTTTTGAAATTTTTCGGCCGGGCGGGTCGGGCAGCTCTCAGAGCAGCCGCATTCCGACGATGCCAAGCGAAAAACCGAGCAGGGCACCGGCGATGACGTCGCGCGGGAAATGCACCCCGGCCAGCACCCGCAGCACACAGATAGCCACGGTGACAACGACCATGACGCCGCCGACCGCTGGATAAAAAGAGAGCCACACGGCCGCCAGCACGGCCGCGCTCAGCGCGTGGCGGGAAGGAAAGGACTGGCCGTGGGTCTCCTTTTCCACCAGCGGGGTGAAGCCGGGCTGCTCATACGGGCGGGGAAAGTTGAGCTTTTTGCGCAGCAGGGTGCCGCCCAGAAAGACGAACCCCGGCACCAGAATGGCGCGGGCGATGCACTGCATGAAATCGAGGGCGGTCTGGTCCAGCCCGCCCCGCAGCAGCCGGAACCACTGAAGGTTCAGCAGCACCAGCAGCACCGGGTAGCAGACGAACGGCACCACCGGGAGCCAGTGGTTCAGCAGGATGACGAGCCGCTTTGCCGCCGGGTGGGCGTTCAGCCAGTGCAGGATCTTCTGATAGCGTTCCGGTGTCATGGTGCAGGCCTCCCTTGATCAGAAACAGGTGTCGAGATATTCTTCCACATCGAACGGCTCCGGGGTGGAATCCTTGCGCAGGTAGAGCGGGTGGTGGGGGTGGCCCTTCTTGCTCCGTTTGCCGAAGGTGACCCATGGGATCTCCCGCTCACGGGTCAGGGCCACCATCTCCCGCATCAGGCCGGGCAGGTAATCCCGCTTTTCGATCAGGGTGCCCCAGGCCGCCCACATGGTCGGCTCGGTCTCGGCCAGCACGGCCCGGAGCCAGCGCAGGTTCTCGTCGCAGAGGGCGCGGTCGGGGACCTTGTCCATATCGTTGGGATCGGTGGCACGCTGGGGGTAGACGTTGAACATGATCCAGCTGTCGAAGCCGTTGGCATTGGCCAGCCGTTCCACGCTTTTCAGGGTGGGGTCCAGTGCGCCGGGCTGCGCGGTGCTGGGGTTGATGCCGATGCAGACCAGCGGGTGTCTGCCCACCCGGCCCAGCACATAGCGGTAGGGCAGGTAGGTGTGGGGCTCATAATACCAGATGCCGCCGGGGTATTCGCCTGCTTCCAGACGGGGAAGCTGTTCCGTTTGCATAGTCGTTACCTCTCAAAATACGCTCTTCTTTTCTATCGTACCTGAAAATTTGACTGAAATCAACTCCTTCGGGGGAGAAAATCTCCCACAAATCCAAATTTCATGGTATACTGTGCTTGGAGCCGTGTATGCTCCAAAGAGTGGAAGAAACCCTTCATTTCCCTGGAAGGAGTCTTGCTATGCTAGAAGATTACAGAAATGCGCTGCGTGCGGGCCAGCGTGCATACCGTGCCTGCGTCGCGCGGGGGCAGTCGCCTTATCTGAAAGTCCTGGATGAGATCCTGAACGGTGTGGACATCGTGGCGCAGGAGCCGCTGGGGCTGGTGGACATCCCTGCCGAGAGCATCGTGGGCACCAAGACCAGCGGCCGCCACACGGCGTTTGCCGCCAACTTCATGCCCCTGCTGGATGATGACACCGAGTTCGCCGCCAAGTGGTCGAACCTCTGCGATGCCCATCTGGAAGAGGGCATCCATACCCCCATCATCGCCTACGAATACCTGAACCGGTTCTATGTGCAGGAGGGCAACAAGCGGGTGTCCGTCCTCAAATATTATGAGGCTGTCACTGTCCCCGGCACCGTGACCCGGCTCATCCCGGCCCGGAACGATACGCTGGAAAATAAGATCTACTACGAATTTCTCGATTTTTACAAGCTGTCCAAGGTGAACAACGTGCGCTTCTCCAAACTGGGCGGCTATGCAAAATTGCAGACTTTGGTCTGCAAGGCGTCGGGCGAAGCCTGGACGGACGACGATCGGCTGAATTTTTCGTCGCTCTACACCATGTTCAGCCAGCAGTTCTATGCGCTGGGTGGTTCGGCGCTGGACCTGACGCCGGGTGACGCCCTGCTGGTCTACCTTTCGGTCTACCGCTATTCGGACGCCTGCCAGTCCACCCCGGCGCAGGTGCGGGAGAACCTCTCCAAGCTGTGGGATGAGATCCGGATCCTGACCGAGCCTCACGCGGTAACGCTCTCGCTGGAGCCGAACCCCGCCAGCGAGCCGCTGCTGAGCAAGCTGAATATCTTCAGCCAGAAGCCCAGCCAGCTCAAGGTGGTCTTCCTGCACGAATACAACGCCAAAACGAGCGCCTGGGTGCGCGGCCACGAAAAGGGCATCGAGGCCCTCAAGGCAGAATTTGGCGACCGGCTTGTCATCACCAACCGGGAAAACGTGTCCCCGGAGGTGGATGCGGAACAGATCCTGGAAGAAGTGGCCCACGACAATGCGGATGTGGTGTTCACCACCAGCATCCGGATGCGGCCTGCCTGCCTGAAGGTGGCGGCCCAGCACCCGAAGACCAAGATCCTGAACTGCTGCCTGAACACCCCGCACCCGCTGGTGCGCACCTACTACCCGCGCACCTTTGAGGTGAACTACCTGCTGGGGATGCTGGCGGGTATCCTCTCCAAGACAGACCGGGTGGGCTATGTGGCCGCGAACCCGGTGTACGGCATCCCGGCGGCGGTCAACGCCTTCGCACTGGGCCTCAAGACGGTGCGCCCCTGCGCGCGGGTGCTGCTGCGCTGGGCCTGCCTGCCCGACCCGGCCCACCCGCTGGATTTCTCGGACTGCCCGGACGTGGACATTTTCTATGCCCACAGCAGGAAGGAGCCGGAAGGTACCTACCGGGATTACGGTCTGTGCCGCCGTCGGCCGGACGGCACGCTGGAGCCGCTGGGCCTGCCGGTGTGGAAATGGGAAACCTTCTATATTGAGATCATCCGCTCCATTTTTGACGGCACCTGGAACAACGACGGCAGCGGTGCCCGGGCGGTGAATTACTGGTGGGGCATGCGCAGCGGTGCCGAAGAGATCAACTACAGCGCCGACCTGCCGGCAGGCACTCTGCAGCTGCTGGACCTGATGGAAAAGCTGCTGAGCGAGGATGAACTGCGCATCTTCCATGGCGAGCTGTACGCCGCAGGCCATGTGCTGCATGCACCGGAAAAGCTGATCTATTCGCCCAAGGAGCTCATGGAGATGGACTGGCTGGACGAGTGCGTGGACGGTGCACTGCCGCATTACGACGATCTGGACGTCAAGACCCGGACGCTGGTGGCCATCAACGGCCTGGCGAACCTGAAGAAGCTGGAGTAAGGACCGGACGACCGGTACAAAAAACGGAGCAAACCAGACGTGAAAATACTTGCGATTTCGGATGTGCCCTCCAAAGCCTTGTGGGACTACGGCACCCGGGAACATCTGCAGGGGATCGACCTGATCCTTTCCTGCGGGGACCTGCCAAAGAAGTATCTGGAGTATCTGACCAATTTCACGACCGTGCCCATTTTGTATGTCCACGGCAACCACGACGGAAGCTACCGGGGCGATGAGCCGGGCGGCTGCATCTGTGTGGATGATCAGGTGTTCGTGTGGAACGGGCTGCGCATCATGGGGCTGGGCGGGTGTTTCCGCTACAACCAGGAAGATACCTACCAGTACACCGAGGCGGCCATGCGCCGCCGGGCACGCAAACTCTGGCTGCAGGCGCACAAGGTGGGCGGCATCGACATCCTGCTCACGCATGCCCCGGCCAGCGGCCTGAACGACGGCACCGACCGCGCCCACAAGGGCTTTGTGTGCTTCAATGGGCTGCTGGACGAATACCAGCCTGCCTGGTTCGTGCACGGGCATGTGCACCTGAACTATGACGCAAAGCTGCCCCGGGTGTGCACCCGCGGAAACACTACGGTGATCAATGCCACGGAGCGCTATGTGTTTGAGATCCCGGATCCGGACCCGCTGCAAAAGCGGAAATTCCTCTGGGGCAGCGCAAAGAAATAACAGGGCATCAAGGCAAAAAACAAAACGCTTCCGCAGGAGTTCTGCAGAAGCGTTTTTTGCGTGTTTTGTTTGTGCTCCGTCGTGCGGTGCGCGGCACCCGGAACGCAGAAAAATTACAGGTCCAGTTTGCCGGAGACCTTGTTGATGACGTAGTAGGCAGTGCCCTCTTCCGGCTTGACGTATACCTTGCAGGACTGCACGCCCACCTTGTGGGTGGCGCGGTAGTCGGCTTTGGCACGGTCGATGACATCGGTAATGTTGTACTGTTTGCCGTTCAGTTCCACATACAGCTCCGGAGCCAGCGGCGGACGGCCGCGGCGGGCAGGTGCCTTTGCGGCAGTTTTGCGGGTCTTGGGGTCCGCAGCAGATTCCGTTGCGGGGGAAACTGCAGGAGTCTTTTTCTCAGCCATAATAAAACCTTCTTTCTGGATTCTGAGCACAGCGGTGCGTGAAGGTCCGCCGTGCAGGTTCCGACTTGAACAAATTACTTATATAATAATTTTTTGTGGTTCGTTTGTAAAGCCTTTTTCCAAAAAAATCTCGCAAAACCGGCAGGAAACAGGATCTGCAATGCAAAGAAACGTTCCGGCAGCCGTCCGGGGAGCGGAAATTCCGGTTTCCCGGCAGAAATCAGGGATTTCCGACCGGAGACGGTTTTGTACTTCGGAGAGAAACAAATCGGGTAAATGCGGCGTGTGCGGCGTGCAGATTTTACCGGCGGCAAAGCTTTTCGGTCTGTGCGATCACCGGGTCCAGAAGCTCTTCGTCCCAGTCCTCGGAAAAGGCGAACAGGCCCCGGTAAATGGCCAGCTGCACGTCGGCATCCGGGTGCTGTGCAGCCAGGCGGAACACGGCCTGCAGCAGCCGCAGCTTGCGCTGCCGGACAGCGGGCGCTGCACTGCGCAGCCGGGTAAGGTCATAGTCCTTTGTGTTGCCGCAGGGCATGGCGCAGGTGGCACAGTTGGGGGCCACCGCGTGCTTTTCGGCGCGGGTGATGTCCAGCATGCGCTGCAGCGTTTCGGCCGGGGCATCCGGCTGCGCAGCCAGACGCAGCCCGGCGTTGAGCACGGCGTCGGTGTTTTCGGTCTTGGGTTCGCTGGAAGTGGAGCGCGCAAGGCCCACAAGGGCACCCAGCAGGGTGTCCCGCAAGGTGTCTGCCGGGGTGTCCGGCGTGCGGAGATAGTCGGTCATGGCAGTGTCCTTTCAAGTGTAAAAATCTGCAAAGAGTATAGCTCATTTATCCGCGCAATACAAGCCGCAGAAAAAAGCCCCCTCACAGCGGAGGGGGCCGGAAATGAGAAAATCAGAGCAATGCAGGAACTTCTTTTGCCAGCATCTCAGCCAGCTGAGCATGACCTTTGCAGGTCAGGTGCATGAAATCCACCTGGTTGAACGCGCAGTCCTTTGCATCCAGGAAGTGCACGTTCTGGCGCGCGCAGATGATGCGGAACTGCTCGGCCACACCGGCGGATTTCTCCACACAGCCGTCGCCCATGACCGCGTCATGGAACCCGGCCCCGATGGGCGGCGGTGCCACCACCAGAATGTTGGGCTGTTTGGTGCCCCAGCAGTCCACGCTCTTGGCCTTGAGGATCAGGCGCTCCATACCGGCTGCAATGCAGGCGGCGTTGGCACCAAAGCGCTCTTTCACGTCGTTGGTGCCCAGCATGATGATGAGCAGGTCAATGACCTCATGGCTCTTGAGCAGGGAGTAGATCACGCTCAGGGCGTCCATGGACTCGTGAATGGGGTCCACGAACACGGTGGTGCGGCCGGAAAGGCCCTCCTCGGTCACCAGATATTCGTCGCCCAGCGCCTTTTGCAGGCGGCAGGTCCAGCGCTCGTCCTCGTTGAAACGGATGCCGTGGTCGGCACAGTCATTGGGGTCAGCACAATAGCCGTGGGTGTTGGAATCGCCCAGGCAGAGGATATGCGTTTTCATGGGAAATCACTCCTTTTCCATCGTCTGGTGGAAGTAATACACAGCGCCCACCATACCGGCGTCGTTGTGCAGCTGTGCGGCGCGGATCTCCAGCCCCTCGGCAAAGGCGGGCATCACCGATGCCTTTACTTTGGCGGCAATGGGGTCGATGAGCAGCTTCTGCTGGGCGCTCACGCCGCCGCCGATCAGGATCAGCTGCGGGTTGAAGATGTGCACCATGCCGGCAAGGCCCTGCGCGATCTCGTCGGTCCAGGCGTCCAGCAGGGCCAGCACCTCCGGGTTTCCGGCTTCTGCTGCGGCAAAGATGGCGCGTCCGTCTGTCCAGGCAGGGTTCTTCTCCTTTGCGGCACGCACAAGGGCAGTGGTGGCGGCGTAGCGCTCCCAGCAGCCGGTGGCCCCACAGGTGCAGGGGACGCCGTCCAGTGCGTGGGTGCGGTAGTGGCCCAGCTCACCGCCCAGACCACGGGCACCTTCCAGCAGGCGGCCACCGGTCAGGATGCCGCCGCCGACGCCGGTGCCCAGCGTCACCCCGATGACGTCGGTGTAACCCTTTGCGCCGCCGACCCAGACTTCGCCCAGGCACATGCAGTTGGCGTCATTCGCTACGGTCACGGGCAAGCCGAACAGCGATTCGAGTTCCGCTTTGATGGGGGAGCCGATGTAGTGGGGCAGATTGCCGCAGGTGCCGACGACCGTTCCGGCGCGGCTGTCGATCTGGCCGGTGGCCGAAACGCCCACGCCGACAAGGGCGGCAGGGGAGATGTTCTGTGCTTCCACAAAGGCTTTGGCTGCCTTGCACACCGTGGTCAGGATGGGCGTCTCATAGCCGTCAAAGCTGACGCTCTCCTCGGCTTTGGCCAGCACAGCACCGGTCTCATCCACGATGCCCAGCTTGACGGAGGTGCCGCCGATATCAATGGCAAGATACTGTTTTGTCTTCATAAAAACGTCTCCGCGTCAGTGGTTCATGGCGTTGATGGCACCGGTGAAGCGGGCCGTGATCTCAGCGGGGCGGGTGATGGCACCGCCGACCACGAGGGCGAACGCACCGGCTTCCAGTGCCTTGACGGCCTGTTCGGGATAGTGGATGTGCCCCTCGGCGATGATCTTGGCCGGGCACTCTGTGGCCAGCTTGTGGACGAACGCGAAGTCGATGTCGTTGATGCCTTGCGTCTCCGGGGTGTAGCCGCGCATCGTGGTGCCCACAAAGTCAGCACCGGCTTCGGCGCAGGCCATGGCATTTTCAAAATTGTCGCAGTCGGCCATCAGCAGCTGGTCGGGATACTTCGCCTTGATGGCGCGGATGAATTCTGCAGAGGTGGAGCCGTCCGGGCGGAGCGCACCGGTGCCCTGCACGGCGAGGATGTCCACACCGCAGGCCACCAGCTCGTCCACTTCCTTCATGGTCACGGTGATGTACATCGGGGTGCCGGGGTAGTCCTTTTTGATGATGCCGATGACGGGCAGGTCCACGACGGCCTTGATCTGGGTGATGTCGCGCACCGTGTTGGCGCGGATGCCGACGGCCCCGCTCATGGCGGCGGCTTTGGCCATCAGGGGCATCACGCCGCCCTCCTTGGTGTACAGCGGCTCGTGCTCCAGCGCCTGGCAGGAGACGATCAGGCCGCCCTTGATCTGAGCAAACAGTTTTTCCTTATCCATGGTATTTATCCTCCATTCTGATCTTTACGACTGCTTTGCGCACATTCCTGCAATCGGGCTGTGCAACGCCGGGCTTGTGCAGCTCGCCGGGGAAGAAGAGTACGAACCGCCCGCCGCCCAGGGTGCCGAACACGGCGTCCGGGCTGTCCTGAAAGCCGATGTCCGGGGCATAGGCTTTCACTTCGGTGCCGGGTGCGGTCTCGTAGCCCCAGCCCTCGCTGCCGGTCAGGTCGATCTGCAGATCGGCGTAGATGCGGTGGTATTCCGGGTGCGAGCCTTCGTTGGGGTGGAGTTCGGCGTCCATCACGTTGATGAACACCGTGTCGCCGTCCACTTCGGTGCGGCCCAGCGGCAGGGTATTCAGGTCGCAGGCCATCAGGAAGGTGATGGCCGTGTCGAGGTTCTTGTGGAAGCCCTGATACAGGGTCAGGTGCTCCAGAGTATCGCAGATCATAAGGTCCCTCCATCAAAAAGAGCGCCGACCCTCTCCCCTCAGAAACGAGACGGAAGAGGGGGCGCTTTTTCAGTTTACAGATTTACAGTTTCGCAATGGCAGCTTCGATCATGGCCTGTGCCTCGGCCACGATGGGCTCGTCTTCGGGGATGAGGCTGGGCATCGGCTCACGGACGCCGCCCAGCTCCAGACCGTACATCCGGCGCAGGATCTCTTTCTGCACGGCGTACAGGTTGCCGTGTGCCTCACACATCTTGTAGATGATGCGGTCGGCCTCGTACTGGAGGGCCTGGGCTTCCTGGATCTCGCCCTTGTTGATATGCTCGTTCATGGCCAGATACAGTTCGGGCATGACGGCATAGGTGCCGCCGATGCCGCCGTCGGCACCGATGACGCGGCCGGAAACGAACTGCTCATCGGGGCCGTTGAAGACCACGAAATTGCCCTCGCCGCGGGCAGCGATGCCGGCATCCTTGAACATCTGGATGTCCTGGGTGGGCATGGAGCTGTTCTTCACAGCCACTACATTGGGGTTCTTGAGCATTTCCTTCAGCAGGCTCATGGTCAGGCCGGTGCCTGCCAGCTGCGGGATGTTGTAGATGACGAACTCGGTGTTGGGAGCAGCAGCGGACATATCGTTCCAGTACTTTGCAATGGCGTACTCCGGCAGGTGGAAGTAGATAGGAGGAATGGATGCAATGGCATCCACGCCCACGCTCTCGGCATGGCGGGCCAGCTCCACGCTGTCGGCGGTATTGTTGCAGCCGACATGCGCAATGACGGTCAGCTTGCCCTTGGCTTCGCTCATCACGGCTTCCAGAACGGCCTTGCGCTCATCCACGTGCTGGTAGATGCACTCGCCGGAGGAACCGCCTACATACACGCCCTTGACGCCTTTGGCGATCAGATGGCGGGTAAGGGCCTTGACACCCTCGGTAGAAATATTGCCCTCTGCGTCGTAGCAGGCGTAAAAGGCGGGGATGACACCCTGATATTTTTTGATATCTTTCATGTTCCAAACCCTTCTTTAAAAATAGTAATAAATACAGATGAAATGATTTTGCATCAAGCTCGTACGCTTTCTTTTTCGGGTAACGGGTTCAATGCCCTCTTGCGGTGCCCTGCATCCGCTTCGGCCCTTGGGCGGGCCTTGCGTCTTGCAGACCGCTGCGCCAAAAATTTCTCCCTGCATGCCCCTTTTTGTCGCTGCGCGACATCTTCCCCCGGCCGGGGGAAGTCTTTGCCCGCAGGCGGCGGTCGGGATTTTAGCCCTTAACAGCACCCATAGCGATGCCCTTGGTAAAGTACTTCTGGAAAATGAGGAAGATGATGATGATAGGCACAGCAGCCAGTGCGGCACCTGCCATGATCAGGCCAAAGTCGGTGCTGTTCTCTGCCTGCAACTTTGCAATGCCCAGCGAGATGGTCAGGTTGCTGGTGCTGGACAGCATGATCAAC
>OGZV01002243.1_pt1 | contig 15646 bp, 9 predicted proteins | sample 1576861 | NCBI WGS metagenome assembly OGZV01 (sample SAMEA3541501, study PRJEB24748) | human gut metagenome | biome: human gut; feature: human-associated habitat; material: faeces | place: China | collected 2012
AAACATTCAGCTCCACATGCTGGCCAAGATCCTCTTTGTTGGCGTCCAGCACGGGCTGGATGACGTCGCGCAGGAACTCGGTGACCTGCTCGGCGCTACGGCCCGTAAAGGCTTCGGGGGAGAGCTCGGCCTCGATTTCCTCGCGGGTCAGGCCGAACGCGGGGTCAGCCTCGACGCGGGCAATCATGTCGTTGGGCTTGCCCTCCTGCTTGACAACGGCAGCGGCGGCCACAGCGTGCTCACGCAGACGCTCGTGCAGCTCCTGACGGTCACCGCCCTTCTTGACGGCCTTCATCATGATGTTCTCGCTTGCCATGAACGGCAGCTCGGCCATGACGCGGGCACGGACGACCTTCGGGTAGACGACCAGCCCGTCGGAGACGTTCAGCAGGATGTTCAGGATGGCGTCAGCAGCCAGGAAGCCCTCGGCCATCGCAATGCGCTTATTGGCGGAGTCGTCCAGCGTGCGCTCAAACCACTGGGTACCGGCAGTGATGGCGGGGTTCAGCACGTCCACCATCAGGTAGCGGCTCAGCGCGCAGATGCGCTCGCAGCGCATGGGGTTGCGCTTGTAGGGCATAGCGGAGGAACCGATCTGGTTCTTCTCAAACGGCTCCTCCATCTCCTTGAAGTTCGCCAGCAGGCGGATGTCCGTCGCCATCTTCATGGCGGACTGGCCGATGCCTGCCACGGCGGACAGCACATTGTAGTCCACCTTGCGGCTGTAGGTCTGGCCGCAGACCGGCACGACCTTGGTAAAGCCCATCTGGGCGCAGACGTCGGCCTCGACGGCCTTGATCTTGGCGGAGTCGCCGTTGAACAGCTCCACAAAGCTGGCCTGGGTGCCGGTGGTGCCCTTAACGCCGCGCAGCGCCAGATGGGAGATCTGGTGGTCAAGCTCCTCCAGATCCATGTACAGCTCGTTCATCCAAAGCGTGGCGCGCTTGCCGACGGTGGTCAGCTGCGCGGGCTGGCAGTGGGTGTAGGCCAGGCAGGGCATGGTCTTGTACTCGTCGGCGAACTTGGCCAGATTTGCCAGTACGCCGATGACTTTCTTGCGCACGAGCTGCAGGCCCTCGCGCATGATGATGACGTCGGTGTTGTCACCGACATAGCAGCTGGTCGCGCCCAGATGGATGATGCCCTTTGCCTTGGGGCACTGCAGGCCGTAGGCGTAGACGTGGCTCATCACGTCATGGCGGACGAGCTTCTCGCGCGCAATGGCGTCCTCATAGTTGATGTCGTCCTTGTGCGCCTCCAACTCGGCAATCTGCTCATCGGTGATGGCCAAGCCCTGCTTCTGCTCAGCCTTAGCCAGCGCGATCCACAGCCGGCGCCAGGTGCGGAACTTGTTGTCATCAGAGAAGATGTACTGCATCTCATCCGACGCATAGCGCGTAGAGAACGGCGAAATATATTTGTCGTGTTGTGCCATTGGGTCAAATCCTCACAATCTTTTAAGCTGATAGTTCCAGTATAGCAGAAACTTCCCGAAATATCAAAGCTTGAAATAATTCACGCCGCCCTCAAAGATCGGCTGATATTTGTCACCGGTGACGTTCTTATAGAGCTGCTCGCCGCTGCGCTCGCTGTGGCCCATCTTGCCAAAGACACGGCCATCCGGGCTCGTGATGCCCTCGATTGCCAGCACGGAACCGTTCGGATTGTAGCGCATGTCCATCGTCGGGCGGCAAAGCAGGTCAACGTACTGGGTCGCAATCTGGCCGTTGTCGATGAGCTGGTTCAGCAGCTGCTCGTTGCAGACAAAGCGGCCCTCGCCGTGGCTGATGGCGATCAGGTGCTCGTCGTTAATGTCGCATTTGCTCAGCCAGGGGCTCTTGTTGCTGGCCACGCGGGTACGCACCAGCATGGACTGGTGGCGGTGGATCGTATTAAACGTCAGCGTCGGGTCGCTTTCGGTGATGGGACGGATCTCGCCGTAGGGGACCAGGCCCAGCTTGATGAGTGCCTGGAAGCCGTTGCAGATGCCCAGAGCCAGACCGTCGCGCTGGTTCAGCAGACGGTTGACTGCGTCGGTCACCGACGGATTGCGGAAGAATGCCGCAATGAACTTGGCGCTGCCGTCCGGCTCGTCGCCGCCGGAGAAGCCACCCGGCAGCATCAGGATCTGCGCCTCGTCCAGCTCCTTCACCAGCGCCTCGCAGCTCTCGGCCACGTTGGCGGGGGTCAGGTTTTTCAGCACCAGAACATGCGGGTCGCCGCCTGCGCGGCGGAACGCGCGGGCCGTGTCGTACTCGCAGTTCGTGCCGGGGAATACGGGGATGACGACCCGCGGCGTCGCCAGGCGCACAGAGGGAGCCACGCGCTTGTTGGCGGGGCAGTCATGCTCCAGTGCGGGGACGAACTCACCGGCCTTGCGGTAGGGGAATACCGGCTCAAGCTTTTGCTCCCACAGCTCCTGCAGACGGGCCAGGTCAATGGCCTTGCCCTCGGCCTCCAGCGTGTAGTCCACGGTGGTGAAGCCGAGGAACTCACCGGCGGAGGCATCAAGCAGCTCCAGAATGACCGCGCCGTAGGCGGGCTTGAACAGATCGTTCAGGTCGATGTCATTGGACAGCTGCAAACCCACATGGTTGCCGACGCACATCTTGAACAGTGCCTCGGCCACACCGCCGTAGCCCGGCGTGGCGGCAGCCAGCACCTTGCCCTCGTCGATCATCTGTTCGACGGTCTTGTAAATGGAAATCAGGCTGCCGATCTCGGGCAGACCGTTCTTGTAGTTGGGGCGCAGGATGACAACGGAGCTGTTGGCCTTCTTGAACTCGGGGCTCTGCACGTCGTGGGTGTTGCCGATGGCCGTCGCAAAGCTGACGAGCGTCGGGGGCACGTCCAGGCCCTCAAAGCTGCCGGACATCGAGTCCTTGCCGCCGATGGACGCAATGCCCAGACCCATCTGGGCATCCAGCGCACCGAGCAGGGCGGCCAGCGGCTTGCCCCAGCGCTCGGGCTTATCGTTCATATGCTCAAAATATTCCTGGAACGTCAGGTACATGTCCTTGTGGTGGAAGCCCGCGCAGACCAGCTTGGTCACGCTCTCGACCACGGCCATATACGCGCCGCGGTAGGGGTCAGCCTCGGTCAGGTAGGGGTTGAAGCCCCACGCCATGCCGGAGCAGGTCGTCGTCTCGCCGTCCACTGGCAGCTTGGCGGCCATGGCCATCGTCGGGGTCAGCTGGTACTTGCCGCCGTAGGGCATCAGCACGGTGGCTGCGCCGATGGTGGAGTCGAACCGCTCGCCCAGGCCCTTTTGGCTGCAGACGTTCAGGTCGCTGACCATGGATTCCAGCTTCTGCTCAAACGTTGCACCGGCAAACTGGGGCTGCCAGACATGGCCCGGCAGGATGTGCGCATCAGCGTGGCGCTCGGCACCGTTGGAGTTCAGGAACTCGCGGGAGAGGTCAACGATGGTCTTGCCGTTCCAGACCTCGCGCATCCGCTTTTCCTCGGTGACGGTGGCAACGATAGTCGCCTCAAGGTTTTCCTCGGCGGCGTACTTCATAAAGGTCTCGGCGTCCTCGGGAGCAACGGCCACGGCCATGCGCTCCTGGCTCTCCGAAATGGCCAGTTCGGTGCCGTCCAGACCCTCGTACTTGCGGGTGACCTTGTTCAGGTCGATGTGCAGGCCGTCGGCCAGCTCACCGATGGCAACGGACACACCGCCTGCGCCGAAGTCGTTGCAGCGCTTGATAAGGCGGCAGGCGTCCTCGCGGCGGAACAGGCGCTGCAGCTTGCGCTCGATGGGCGCGTTACCCTTCTGCACCTCGGCACCGCAGGTCTCAAGGCTCGTCAGCTTGTGCGCCTTGGAGGAACCGGTGGCACCGCCGACACCGTCGCGGCCCGTGCGTCCGCCCAGCAGGATGACGACATCACCCGGGGCGGGCTCCTCGCGGCGGACATGGCTGGCAGGCGTCGCGCCGACAACTGCGCCGATCTCCATGCGCTTGGCGGCGTAGCCGGGGTGGTACAGCTCTGCGACCTGACCGGTGGCAAGGCCGATCTGGTTGCCGTAGCTGGAATAGCCCGCGGCAGCCGTCGTGACCAGCTTGCGCTGGGGCAGCTTGCCGGGCATTGTCTCGGAAACAGGCTTCAGCGGATCAGCCGCACCGGTCACGCGCATGGCCTGATAGACATAGCTGCGTCCGGACAGCGGGTCACGGATGGCACCGCCAATGCAGGTCGCCGCGCCGCCGAAGGGCTCGATCTCGGTGGGGTGGTTGTGGGTCTCGTTCTTGAACAGGAACAGCCAGTCCTGCTGCTCACCGTCCACGTCACACTTGATCTTGACGGTGCAGGCGTTGATCTCCTCGCTTTCGTCAAGGTTCTTCAGAATGCCGCGCTGCTTCAGCGCCTTGGCACCGATGGTCGCGCAGTCCATCAGGGTGCGGTTTTTCTTGTCGCGGCCCGTCTCGGCGCGCAGTGCCATGTAGCGGTCAAATGCGGCCTGCACCAGCTCGTCGTCGATCTTCACGTCGTCCAGGATCGTGCCGAACGTCGTGTGGCGGCAGTGGTCGGACCAGTAGGTGTCGATCAGACGGATCTCGGTGATGGTCGGGTCGCGGTGCTCGGATTTGAAGTAGTTCTGGCAGAACACGATGTCCGCATGGTCCATCGCCAGGCCCTTCTCATTGCGGAACGCTTCCAGCGCGTCGTCGTCCAGCGCGGTGAAGCCGGTCAGTGTCTCGACCTCCGTCGGGATGGCAAACTCCATTTTCAGGGTGCTGCGCTCGTCAAGGCTTGCCTCGCGGGCTTCGACGGGGTTGATGACGTACTTCTTGATGGCGGCCAGGTCGGCGTCGGTCAGGTCGCCGTCCAGCAGATAGACGCGGGCGGAGCGCACCGCGGGGCGCTCGCCCTGGCTCAGCAGCTGGATGCACTCGCTGGCAGAGTCGGCGCGCTGGTCAAACTGACCGGGCAGGTACTCGACGGCAAAAACGGTCTTGGCGTCGGGCAGCTTGTCGTAGGTCACGTCAACAGGCGGCTCACTGAACACGGTGGGCACAGCCTGCTGGAACAGCACTGCGTCGATGCCCTCGACGTCATAGCGGTTCAAAAGGCGCAGACCGGTCAGATTCTGGATGCCGACCAGATCGACCAGCTCATGCAGAAGCCCCTGTGCCTCGCCGTCAAAGCCGGGCTTTTTCTCAACATAAATGCGATATACCATTGTATTTCCTCCTGAGAGTTAAATTTGCAGGAAGTGACGGACGGAAAGCCTTCCCCCTGGGGGAAAAAGGTGGCCGAGGCCCCGTCCGAGGGCGGATGAGGGGAAAGTGTACCGCTGTATCCCGTTGACGGAAAGCTGCGGGAAGTTTGCCCTCATCAGTCACCTTCGGTGACAGCTTCCCCCGAAGGGGAAGCCTTTTTACTGCATTGCTGCCAGCGCTCTTGCCCCAATGTCACTGCGCTTGTGCAGCTTGTCAAAATGGATGCTCTCCGTGGCAGCATACGCCTTTTTCAGCGCCTCGGGCAGGGTGTTGGCCGTGGCGGTCACGCCCAGCACGCGCCCGCCGTTCGTGACGAGGCTGCCGTCCTTGATGGCTGTGCCGGCGTGGTAGACCGTCACATCGGCGGCGTCCAGCTGGCCAGCGGTCAGGCCGGTGATCTCCTTGCCCTTCTCGTAGGCGAGGGGATAGCCGCCGCTGGCTAAGATGACACAAGCCGCCGCGCTGTCGCTGAATTTGACATCGGTCTTGTCCAGCGTGCCGTTCGTTGTGGCCTCCATCACGGTCAGCAGGTCGCTTTCCAGCAGGGGCAGCACGACCTGCGTCTCGGGGTCGCCGAAGCGGCAGTTGTACTCGATGACCTTCGGGCCGTCGGGGGTCAGCATCAGGCCGAAATACAGGCAGCCCTTGAAGGGGCAACCCTCGGCCTGCATGGCCGCAACCGTGGGCAGGAAAATCTCCTGCATGCAGCGCTCGGCGACTGCGGGCGTGTAGTAGGGGTTCGGGGCCACGGTGCCCATGCCGCCGGTGTTCAGGCCCTCGTCGTGGTCGAGAGCACGCTTGTGGTCCATGCTCGAGACCATCGGCTTGACGGTCTTGCCGTCGCAGAAGGACAGCACGCTGACCTCGGGGCCGGTCAGAAACTCCTCGACGACCACATGGTTGCCGGACGCGCCGAACTTTTTGTCCAGCATGATCTCCTTGACGCCGTCGGCAGCCTCCTGCTCATTCTGGCAGATCAGCACGCCCTTGCCCAGCGCCAGACCGTCCGCCTTGATGACGACGGGGTATTTGCCCTCGGCTTTGATGTAGTCCATGACCTTCTCGGGGTCGTCGAACGTTTCATATTTGGCCGTAGGGATGCCGTATTTCTTCATCAGGTCCTTGCTGAACACCTTGCTGGCCTCAATGCGGGCCGCGGCCTTGTCGGGACCGAATGCCGGGATGCCCACAGCGGCCAGCGCATCGACCATGCCCAGCGCCAGCGGGTCGTCCTGGGCGACGACGACATAGTCAAAGGCTTCTTCCTTGGCAAATTTGACCATGGCGTCCACGTCGGTGGCCGGGATGGCCTTGCAGTGAGCGTCATAGCTGATGCCGCCGTTGCCGGGCGCACACCAGATCTCGGAGCAGTGGGGGCTTTTTTTCAGCGCGCGGATGATGGCGTGCTCACGCCCGCCGCCGCCGACAACCAGAATTTTCATAAGCGTCCTCCTTGACAGCACAACAGCCCGCGACGAAAAATCGCCGCAGGCGAGTTGTTTTTGCGTTTAATGATGGAACAGCCGGATGCCGCAGAACGCCATCGCAATGCCGTACTTGTTGCAGGTGTCGATCACCTGTGCGTCGCGGATGGAGCCGCCCGGCTGTACAATGGCGGTCACGCCGCTGCGGCGCGCGCGCTCGATGTTATCGCCGAACGGGAAGAAGGCATCACTGCCCAGGCTCACACCGGTCACGGCATTCAGCCAGGCGCGCTTTTCCTCGGCGGTCAGCGGGGCCGGCTGCTCGGTGAAGGTCTCGGCCCAGACATCGTCGCCGATGACATCCTCCGGCGTGTCGCCGATGTAAACATCGATCGCGTTGTCGCGGTTCGGCTTGGCAATGTCAGCGCGGAACGGCAGGTCCAGCACCTTCGGCATGTGGCGCAGCTGCCAGTTGTCGGCCTTCTGGCCCGCCAGACGGGTGCAGTGCACGCGGCTCTGCTGGCCCGCACCGACGCCGATGGTCTGGCCGTCCTGCACGTAGCAGACGCTGTTGGACTGGGTGTATTTCAGCACGATCAGGCTGATGATGAGGTCGCGGCGCTGCTCGTCGCTGATGACCTTGTTCTCGGTCACAACGTTCTGCAGCATCGTCTCATTGGAAATGTCCAGGTCCTGACGGCCCTGCTCGAAGGTCACGCCAAAGACCGTGCGGGTCTCCAGCGGCTTCGGCTCGTAGTCGGCGTCGATCTGGACGATGGCGTAGCCGCCCTTCTTCTTGGATTTCAGCACCTCCAGCGCGTCGGCGTCGTAGCCGGGCGCAATGATGCCGTCAGAGACCTCGTGCTGGATCAGCTTCGCGGTGCTCAGGTCGCAGACATCGGACAGCGCGATCCAGTCGCCGAAGCTGGACATACGGTCCGCACCGCGGGCACGGGCGTAGGCGCAGGCCAGCGGGGAAAGCTCGGTCTCCGGCGCAATGTGGTACATGGCGCGCAGGGTCTCATCCAGCGGCAGACCGATGGCCGCACCGGCGGGGGAGACGTGCTTGAAGCTGGCGGCAGCGGGCTGGCCGAGTGCCTTCTTCAAATCGCGCACGAGCTGCCATGAGTTGAACGCATCCAGAAAGTTGATGTAACCCGGGCGTCCGTTCAAAATCTGCACAGGCAGGTCACTGCCGTCCGCCATGTAGATGCGGGCGGGCTTCTGGTTGGGGTTCGTGCCGTATTTCAGCTGAAATTCGTTCATATTAACCCTCCACAGCGGTGTATTTATTCAGGATAATGTCCTCGTACTCGCCGGTTTCCAGCTCGATGCTGCGGACAAACAGGCTGACCTTGTTGTCCTCGTTCAGGCTCACCCACAGCTTGTCGGCAAACTTGTCCGCGTCGTTCGTGTCGATGGCGACGCGCAGCGGCTCACCCGCAAAGCTGGGGATCGGCGCACCATTCTTGACGTAAGTGCTGATGAAGTGTCCCTCACCGGCCACAGGCTGCGGGTAGTCGAAGGTCTGGCGCTGCACGCTCTCGGCGTTGCCCTCATCGGACTTGACGATGGACAGCTTGTAGCCGCCGCGGCGCATATCGACAACGCCGGAGATGCGGGGGGTAAAGTTCGGCGCGTCGTCCTCATAGGTGCGGGTCGCCAGCGCAGCCTCAAAGCTGTAGCCGGGGAAAAGGTTGCCGTTCATGAACCGGGCAATCGTGTCGGTCTGGTCGCCGTTCGTGACCACGGTGGTCTCCCGCAGGGTCAGCACAGCGTTGTAGATGATGAGGTGCGGGTCCTCGAGCTTGGCCGGGTCAGCGGCCACCGTGCGGATGCCGCCGTCGATAGGCTCAAACACACGGTTGCGGCTGTTGGCGCTGCGGCCCATGATCCAGTAGGCGACGAACGCCTTCTGGCCGTCGGGGCTTTTGCCCAGCACAATGCCGCGCCCGGGGTAGTCATTCCCGGCAAGATATTTGTAGATGTTTTTTTTCATAATTGACCTCGTTTTGGTGTATACAAAAACATAAAACGGGATGTGGTGGCAAGGCTCTATCCCTCAGTCCGCTGCGCGGACAGCTCCCTCGCAGAGGGAGCCTGGAAGCCTTGGCCCCCTCTGCGAGGGGGCTCCGCCCGCAGGCGGTGGGGGAGAGAACTTTGCCATTGTTGCGATTTTACACCTCGTCACTGCACACCATCGCCAATGCCTTGGGCAGCAGCTGCCACTCGGCCTCGACCATGACGCGCTTCTGCAGCGTCTCGGGGGTGTCGCCGGGCTCCACGGCTACGGCCTTCTGCAGCAGAATGGGCCCGCCGTCGCATTCCTCGTTTACAAGGTGGACGGTAGCGCCGGTCAGCTTCACGCCGCGGGCCAGCGCGGCCTCGTGCACGCGCAGTCCGTAGAAGCCGGGGCCGCAGAAGCTGGGGATCAGGCTGGGATGAACATTGATGATTTTATTGCGGTAGGCCGCAATGACCTTTTCGCCCAGCACGCTCAAAAAGCCTGCCAGTACGACCACGTCAATACTGTGCTTCTGCAGGGTGTCCAGCAGGGCGGCGTCAAACGCAGCGCTGTCAGCGTAGTCCCTGCGGCTGACAACAGCAGATTCCACACCGAAATTGGCGGCTCGCTCCAGCGCGTAGACGCCGGGCTTGCTGGCAACGACCAGCTCGATTTTGCCGTTCGGGTTCTCGCCGCGGCGCTCGCTTTCCAGCAGGGCCTGTAAATTCGTGCCGCCGCCCGATACCAGTACCGCTACACGCTTCATACCAGCTCGACCCCGTCGCCCTCGACGATGGTGCCCAGACGGTAGGCGTCCTCGCCGTGGGCCTTCAGAATGGCAATGGCCTTGTCCGCGTCCTCGGGCGCGACGGTCAGCACCATGCCGACGCCCATGTTGAAGGTGTTGAACATATCGTGCTCGGAGATGCCGCCCTCGTGCTGCATGACGTCGAACAGGGCAGGAATGCGCACATCGGCCTTGGCGATGCGGGCCGCACAGCCCTTCTTCAGGCTGCGGGGAATGTTCTCATAGAAGCCGCCGCCGGTGATGTGGGACACGCCCTTGACCGTGATCTCGTCCATGACAGCCAGCACGGGCTTGACGTAGATCTTCGTGGGGGCCAGCAGGGCCTCGCCCAGGGGCTTGTCCATGCCGTCGAATGTCTTTTTCAGCACATCGGGGTTGTTGTCAATGTCAAAAATTTTGCGCACCAGCGAGAAACCGTTAGAGTGTACGCCCGTGGAGGGCAGTGCGATGATGACATCGCCCGGCTGCATCGTGGAGTTGTCCAAAATCTTTGCCTTGTCCACGACGCCGACGGTGAAGCCGGCCAGGTCGTACTCATCCTCGGGCATCATGCCGGGGTGCTCGGCGGTCTCGCCGCCCACGAGGGAGCAGCCCGCCTGGACGCAGCCCTCGGCCACGCCCTTGACGATCTCGGCAATCTTCTCCGGGATGTTCTTGCCGCAGGCGATGTAGTCGAGGAAAACCAGCGGCTTGGCACCGGCGCAGATGACGTCGTTGACGCACATGGCCACGCAGTCGATGCCGATGGTGTCGTGCTTGTCCAGCAGCATGGCGATGCGCAGCTTGGTGCCGACGCCGTCAGTGCCGGAAATCAGAACGGGATGCTCCATGCCGGTGCAGTCCAGCTCAAACAGGCCGCCGAAGCCGCCCAGACCGCCGATGCAGCTCTCGGTCATCGTGCGGGCCACATACTGCTTCATCAGCTCAACAGAGCGGTACCCGGCGGTAATATCCACGCCTGCAGCGGCGTAGCTGGCAGAATAGCTTTTTTCCATGTTGAACTCCTAAATGTGTTACATTACTCGGAAAATCGGGTGGCAGCGGCAAGCTCTCTCCCTCCGGTGCTGCGCGCCACCTCCCTCGCAGAGGGAGGCAAGGAGGCTCCGCCCGCAGGCGGTGGGGGAGAGAAGTTTGCGCTACTGCTGCGCTTCCGTCGTTATGATTACAGCTTCTTATTCGCCTTAGACTGGCTCAGCGGCTTGTCGTAGACAATGTCCATCGTCTCGGTGGGCGGGGCAACGGGGTATTTGCCGGTAAAGCAGCCCGTGCAGAACCCGCACTTGCTGTGGATGGCCAGCTGCTGCACATGCTCAACGCTCAAATAGCCCAGCGTGTCAGACCCGACCAGCTCGTTGATCTCCTCGACGGTGTGGCCGGTGGCAATCAGGTCCTTCTCGTCGGGAATGTCGGTGCCGAAGTAGCACGGGTGGGCGAACGGCGGGGCGCTGATGCGGTAGTGTACCTCGGCAGCACCGGCCTCGCGCAGCAGGCGGATGGTGCGGGCGCTCGTCGTGCCGCGGACGATGGAGTCATCGACCAGCACAACGCGCTTGCCCTTGACCGTGGACGTGATGGCGTTCAGCTTGATGCGCACGCTGCTCTCGCGCTGGGCCTGGCTGCCCTGAATGAAGGTGCGGCCTACATATTTGTTCTTGATAAAGCCCACGCCGTAGGGGATGCCGCTCTCCTGCGCATAGCCGAGCGCTGCATCCAGACCGGAGTCCGGCGCGCCGATGACGACATCGGCCTCCACGGGATGCTCCTGCGCCAGGAACCGGCCCGCCTGCAGACGGGCCTCATGCACACAGGTGCCCTCGATGACGGAATCCGGGCGGGCAAAGTAGATGTACTCAAAGACGCACATCGTGTGCGGCGCGGCGCCGCAGTGGTCCTCCATCGTGCGCAGACCGTTGCGGTCGGCAATAACGATCTCGCCGGGGCGCACGTCACGGACGAACTTCGCACCCACGGCGTCCAGCGCACAGCTCTCGCTGGCAAAGGCATAGCCGTTGCCGTCGGGCAGCTCGCCGATGCACAGCGGGCGGAAGCCGTTGGGGTCGCGCGCCGCAATCAGCTTGGTGTGGGTCATAATGACGAGGGAGTATGCGCCCTCGATGTCGTCCATCGTGCGGCTGACGGCCATCTCAATGTTCGGCGTCAGCAGACGGTTCTGGGTCAGCAGATAGGCAATGACCTCGGTGTCCGACGTGCCGTGAAAGATCGAACCGCTCATCTCGAGCTTGCGGCGCAGCTTCGGCGCGTTGACAAGGTTGCCGTTGTGGCAGACCGCCATAGCGCCCTTGCAGTGATGCAGAACCATCGGCTGCGCATTGGAACGGCTGCGCTGGCCCGCCGTGGCGTAGCGGACATGGCCGGTAGCCATCTTTGCGCCGCGGGGCAGCTCCTCCAGCACGCGCTTGGTAAAGACCTCGCTGACAAGGCCAAGATCGCGGTAGCCGGACAGCACGCCGTCGACGTTCAGCGCAATGCCGCAGCTCTCCTGGCCGCGGTGCTGCAGGGCGTACAGCGCACTGTAGACGGCGCTGACCATATCGGTCTCGCCGGTCTTGTCATACATACCGAACACGCCGCACTCCTCGTGCAGGGACTCGGTGTATTGGGAAATTTCGCTCATTTATTTGCTCCAATTGTCGGAATGGTAAAGCCGTAGGGGCGAATCCTATATCCGCCCGTGGGTCGGCTGCCTCTTGCGGGCGCATAGGGAATGCGCCCCTACGGGAAAGCGCACGGTAAATTATGCGGGTGCAATCAGCCCAGCAGGCGCTTCATGACTTCCTGGTAAGCGTCGGCTTCGCCGCCCATGTTGCGGCGGAACAGATCCTTGTCCAGATGTGCGCCGGTGGTGGCGTCCCAGAAACGGCAGGTGTCGGGGCTGATCTCGTCGGCCAGGATGATCGTGCCGTCGGACAGGCGGCCAAACTCGAGCTTAAAGTCCACCAGACGGATGTTGGCGTCCAGCATGATCTTCTTCAGCACCTCGTTGACCTTGAAGGCATACTTCGCGATGGTGTCCAGCTCCTCCTGGGTAGCCAGGTCGAGGGCCAGGGCGTAGTAGTGGTTGATGAACGGGTCGTGCAGATCGTCGTTCTTGTAGCTGTACTCGAGGATGGGGGTCTTAAAGACCTTGCCCTCGGGCACGCCCATGCGCAGGCTGAAGTGACCGGCTGCAACGTTGCGGACGATGACCTCCAGAGGCACGATTTCGACTTTCTTCACAAAGGTGTCGCGGTCATTGACCTCCTGCACGTAATGGGTGGGGATGCCCTCCTTCTCGAGCTTCTGCATCAGAGCGTTGGACAGCTTGTTGTTGACAATGCCCTTGTCGCGAATGGTGCCCTTCTTCTCACCGTCACCGGCAGTGGCGTCATCCTTATAGTGGACCATGACGATCTCGGGATCGTTGGTAGCGAAAACCTGCTTGGCCTTGCCTTCGTACAGCTGCTCTTTGACTTCGTAATTCATGAGAAACGCTCCTTTTTATAGTATAATATAGTAAAGTATGTATGTGTACCTGTCTTTGGCTTCCCCCTTGGGGGAAGCTCCCGCCCGCAGGCGGGTGATGAGGGAAAGGCTGCCGGGACAGTCCGTTTACGGGATACAGCGGCAAGGCCGCCCCTCATCCGGCCCTTCGGGCCACCTTCCCCCCCTTGGGGGAAGGCTCTTTTACAGTGCTGCGGCTTCAGCGGCAATGGCGGCGTCCTTCTTGGCAATCGCGGCGGCGGTGTCGGCGCGGAAGCTGTCAAGCTTCGCGGCCAGCTCGTCGTCGGCCACGGCCAGGATCGCCACAGCCAGATACGCGGCGTTCTTCGCGCCGTTCAGCGCTACGGTAGCCACGGGAAAGCCGCTGGGCATCTGCACAGTGGCCAGCAGGGCGTCCAGACCGTCCATGGTGCCGCCCTTCATCGGGATGCCCACAACGGGCAGGGTGGTGTTGGCGGCAAAGGCACCGGCCAGGTGCGCGGCCATGCCGGCAGCGCAGAGAATGACGCCGTAGCCCTCGGCACGGGCGCTCCTGGCGAACGCGGCGGCGGCCTCCGGTGTGCGGTGGGCCGAAAGAATGTGCGCCTCATACGGCACGCCGAAATCCTTCAGCACCGTGCAGGCACCCTTGACCACCGGCCAGTCACTGTCCGAGCCCATGATGATCGCAACTTTTTTCATACGTTTTGAAACCTCCCTTACAAAGCAAACAGCGCAGTGCTCCGCATCAGGATACACTGCGCTGTGGTGTCGACGTAAAAAGGGTATGATGGTACAGAACACCCGCGAAGAAGCCAATACGCTGCATTGCGTTTGCCACGGAAGATCCCCCTTTAATAAAAGTAAGATGTGCCCTGTAATTGTAGTGTAAACGCTGGGCAAAAAAAATGCAAGCGCCCGGCGGACATTTCAGCCAAAAAACGGTGCAAAAGGGTTTTGACCGTCGCTTTTTGTCGTTTTTGATGGGTCTTGGAGGGCAATTGTCATACTTTAAAACGGCCTGTAAAATTTTGCTGGTACAGGGCACAAAAATATGATAAAATAGAAAAAATACATAAACAAGGAGCTTTGTATGATTGCACCCAAACGACGCCTGACAAATCACGCCCTGCACGGCAGGGAGGAATGGTTCAAGCGCATCTTCCGCGACCAGATCGCCGAGGCTGCGGGCATCCTCGAAGTCGTGCTCTCCGGCATTGTGCTGGCGGCCCTGCTCATGAGCATTGTCCCGCTGGTGGAGCTGATGCCCGGTCTGCTGACCGATGCCGACAGCCTGGAGATCCGCACCTTTCTGGAACGTGCGCTGGACATCGTCATCGGCATCGAGTTTATCAAGATGCTGGCCAAGCACAGCCCCGGCAGCGTGCTGGAGGTGCTGCTCTACGCCATTGCCCGCCACATGATCGTCGGCCATGAGGACGCCGTGCAGAACCTGGTCAGCGTGGTGGCCATCGCGCTGATCTTCATCATCCGCAAGTATTTCTTTGTGCCGTCCTTCGGCCACAAGATGCCCGGCGGCGAAATTGCCCCGGACATGGAGCAGAAGGCCGCAGAGACCCCGGAACCAAAAGCGGGAGAAATGGCGGAATAACGCCGGCCCGCCCCGGAGCCATTGGCGCGAACGGCGAAAATTTGTAAGCCTGCGTGATAACTATTAATAAAAATCCCCCTTCCGGGAACTCTGTAGGGACGGATGCTCATCATCCGCCCCTACAGCCTCCCGAAAGGGGGATTCTTTATTCTACGATTTTACCAAAATTTTGCCAATCAGAACAGACCCGTGATCTTCCCGTGTACATCCACGTCAATGTCCATGGCGGCGGGGTGCTTGGGCAGACCGGGCATCGTCATGATGCTGCCGCAGACAACGACCACAAAGCCCGCACCGGCGCTCAAACGCACCTCGCGCACATTCAGCGTGTGACCCTCGGGCGCACCCGTCAGCTTGGCGTTGTCGCTGAAGGAATACTGCGTTTTGGCAATGCAGACCGGCAGCTTGCCATAACCCAGCGCGGTCAGCTCGTCCAGCGTCTTTTTTGCGGCGGCGGTGTAGCTTACGCGGCCCGCGCGGTAGATCTTCGTGGCGACGGCCTCGATCTTATCCGTCAGCGGCGCGTCCAGCTCGTAGGTGTACTGCACCTCGGCGCTGTCGTCCAGGATGGACAGCACGGTCTCGGCCAGCGCTTTGCCGCCCTCGCCGCCCTTGGCAAAGACCTCGCTCAGGGCGCAGGGCACACCGGCCTTGCTGCAGACGTCATAAATAACATCCATCTCCTCCGCAGTGTCGGTGGGGAAGGCGTTGATGGCAACGCAAACCGGCAGACCAAAGCCCTGCAGGTTCTCAATGTGGCGGGCCAGGTTCACGCTGCCCGCGCGCACGGCCCCGGCGTTGGGCTTGCCCAGATCGGGCTTGGCCACGCCGCCGTGGGACTTGAGCGCGCGCACCGTGGCCACCAGCACAACGGCGGCGGGGGGCAGCCCGGCATAGCGGCACTTGATGTCAAGGAACTTCTCCGCGCCCAGATCCGCGCCGAAGCCGGCCTCGGTCACAACGTAGTCGGCCAGCTTGAGGCTCAGCCTGGTGGCAATGGCACTGTTGCAGCCGTGGGCAATGTTGGCGAACGGACCGCCGTGGATGATGGCGGGGTTGTGCTCCAGCGTCTGGACAAGGTTCGGGTCGAGC
>OGZV01002252.1_pt1 | contig 15609 bp, 10 predicted proteins | sample 1576861 | NCBI WGS metagenome assembly OGZV01 (sample SAMEA3541501, study PRJEB24748) | human gut metagenome | biome: human gut; feature: human-associated habitat; material: faeces | place: China | collected 2012
AGCTGCCGGAGCGGTGCTTAAGCCGCAAGGCGGGAATTGTGCGGTGTTGCCCTATCCTCACTCCCCTTTTGGTGAGCGGCTAGCCTGCAATTCGACGCATTATTGAGGTTACCATTTCTATCCACACTCTCCTTGCGGAGAGCGATACGTTGGGGGCAACCAAGGCCGATGCGGCATTTCTATCCACACCTCTCACAGGGAATGACTGGCATTTATTCATGGCTCTGGTAATGTTACACAAACTTTTACCGATGTTTGTGAACAGAAAAACAATTGTACTGGGCACTGGCATGGCATTTTTGCTGGCTCAAACACTCGTGCATTTATTTCATGTTCTGCTTCTGCTATTTTGTGCAGGCAATGCTTATTTCATCAGTTTCTGCAGCGTTTTCAGCAGCTCATCCACAACTTCGTCATTCCCGGCACGGATACCATCCGCCACACAGGTGCGGATATGGTTTGCCAGCAGCTCACGGTTGAACGCGTTCATCGCCGCCGTTACCGCCGCCGACTGCACCAGAATATCCGGACAATACACTTCGTTTTCCACCATCCCACGGATGCCCCGAATCTGCCCTTCGATCCGGTTCAGTCTGTGGACCAGGCTTTTATACTCTTCTTCACTGCGATGCTTTGTTTTGTGTGCACAGCAGCAACACGGTTCCTTCTTTTCGTTTTCCTGCATTATGTTACCCTCCCATCACATGCAAGGTACCCCGGAGGGGTATATTCACTATATACCCCTCCGGGGTACCTTGTCAAGTAGATAATATAATATTTTTATATTATTTTATGCGAGAGTTTTTTACTATAGCAATTTTTAAAATTAAAGCGGATATCCGCATGAACAAAACCACCCTGAACAGTCAGAAAGAGAAACATTCCATGCTCTCCTTACGGAGAGCGACCCCTCCGGCGCTTCATCCTCTGCGGACTTGAGCATTTCTATCCACGCTCTCCTTGCGGAGAGCGACAATTGCATCGCGGTATGCAACAGGCATCGAACGATTTCTATCCACGCTCTCCTTGCGGAGAGCGACTGGGGACCCCTTAATAAAAGGATTTGCAACGATGATTTCTATCCACGCTCTCCTTGCGGAGAGCGACCCGGAGGCTATGCCGTTGGCAATGTCGCCGTTTCCATTTCTATCCACGCTCTCCTTGCGGAGAGCGACGCTACGCCTGCGGTGCTGGTAACAACAGGGGTTGCGATTTCTATCCACGCTCTCCTTGCGGAGAGCGACATATACTGCCATTTGTTTGGCACCTCCTACTCCAAATTTCTATCCACGCTCTCCTTGCGGAGAGCGACTCAGCTTGTTCGCTGGGTTGCTGGTTGCATTGTAATTTCTATCCACGCTCTCCTTGCGGAGAGCGACCTCCGCGTTGTGGACGGTAGCAAATCTTCCATTATTTCTATCCACGCTCTCCTTGCGGAGAGCGACCGGCCAACTGCCAACAACGCAACCACCAACTATGATTTCTATCCACGCTCTCCTTGCGGAGAGCGACCAATTCCTGGATTATTGTGATGACGAGCACACGATTTCTATCCACGCTCTCCTTGCGGAGAGCGACTCAGCAGTCCGGTCAAGAGGATAAGCTTTGGCAATTTCTATCCACGCTCTCCTTGCGGAGAGCGACCGATGATGTGATGCGGATGATACTAGCGGCAATATTTCTATCCACGCTCTCCTTGCGGAGAGCGACTGCTGTTTCATTGTCTTTTTGCACTTCGCTACTTTATTTCTATCCACGCTCTCCTTGCGGAGAGCGACTCCACTACGATAATTACAACTTGCACTGCGTTGAGATTTCTATCCACGCTCTCCTTGCGGAGAGCGACATTTCAAAAGTCAAAAAAGGACAGGCAAAGTAAATTTCTATCCACGCTCTCCTTGCGGAGAGCGACGTTAGCATATTGCACAAAATTTTAGCGGATTGGGATTTCTATCCACGCTCTCCTTGCGGAGAGCGACTACCTGTCCGGGGTCATGACTTTTGGCCCCGGTATTTCTATCCACGCTCTCCTTGCGGAGAGCGACGCAATGCCGCCCGCCACAGCCCCAATTGCCGTCTATTTCTATCCACGCTCTCCTTGCGGAGAGCGACCCACGAAAAAACCAATATTGCCCTCAGGGTCATCGATTTCTATCCACGCTCTCCTTGCGGAGAGCGACATGTCCGCGCTAATATTAAGATAGTCGGTATTTTGTAATTTCTATCCACGCTCTCCTTGCGGAGAGCGACATGTTGACGGATGAGGTCAATTCGAACAATGTCATTTCTATCCACGCTCTCCTTGCGGAGAGCGACGTATGTGGTTGCGTACTTTTTGGCACCCCAGGTCATATTTCTATCCACGCTCTCCTTGCGGAGAGCGACGTGTCCAGCCGCAGCGTGCCGTCCTCGTGCCGCCGATTTCTATCCACGCTCTCCTTGCGGAGAGCGACGCGGCGACCTAGTGCACTTAAGTGCACTAGATGGTATTTCTATCCACGCTCTCCTTGCGGAGAGCGACTTGCGAGTGCTGGACGGCTCCAAATCGTCTATAATTTCTATCCACGCTCTCCTTGCGGAGAGCGACTTTTCTTGTTTTTGGTGTATCTTTAGTTTGTATATTTCTATCCACGCTCTCCTTGCGGAGAGCGACAGCTGCTCATAACACAAGCGCTCGTAATAATCAATTTCTATCCACGCTCTCCTTGCGGAGAGCGACTACTGATGCTATCAATGGCTGCAATCCTGATATCATTTCTATCCACGCTCTCCTTGCGGAGAGCGACAAAAGTCCCGCAAATTCTGGGCCTAGCATCCGGTATTTCTATCCACGCTCTCCTTGCGGAGAGCGACTCCGAAGTGTCCGAAAGGGTACCGCTGGCAGAATATTTCTATCCACGCTCTCCTTGCGGAGAGCGACTGTATCCAATGATAAGTCTTGACGCTGGCGGCCTATTTCTATCCACGCTCTCCTTGCGGAGAGCGACGGGACGTCATCGCGGTAATGACGGAAGCCCAATCAATTTCTATCCACGCTCTCCTTGCGGAGAGCGACTATGCACTTTTTGGGTAATATCCGCCGCTTGCTGATTTCTATCCACGCTCTCCTTGCGGAGAGCGACACCACATCAAATATGATATATATTGTATAGGATTATTTCTATCCACGCTCTCCTTGCGGAGAGCGACCACCCGTAGTCCTCGTTGATTGGCTTTAATGGGCTATTTCTATCCACGCTCTCCTTGCGGAGAGCGACCGCGACCCTGCACGCGGCAGTAGTGACACAATTTTATTTCTATCCACGCTCTCCTTGCGGAGAGCGACGCCGAAACAGCCAAAACATCAATAGGGGACATACAATTTCTATCCACGCTCTCCTTGCGGAGAGCGACGTTGGTAGCAGATCGGCCCGGTTGACTATTGATTATTTCTATCCACGCTCTCCTTGCGGAGAGCGACAACGTGCATCTTACTGTTGCCGCTCATTTTGGCAGATTTCTATCCACGCTCTCCTTGCGGAGAGCGACCCTCGAAATTGGCAAAAACCTCACGGACAGAAAACATTTCTATCCACGCTCTCCTTGCGGAGAGCGACCCCGGCAAATCAAACAAACTTGCCGGGCAGAAACTAGTATTTCTATCCACGCTCTCCTTGCGGAGAGCGACGAAATTCAGGAACCCAATCCGACCCGGCAAAATCAATTTCTATCCACGCTCTCCTTGCGGAGAGCGACAGTGCACGCCCTGATACTCGCCAACACGATGCTATTTCTATCCACGCTCTCCTTGCGGAGAGCGACCTCGTTGTCACTGCCTTCCCGGGCAGTGTGGATAATTTCTATCCACGCTCTCCTTGCGGAGAGCGACGGTATACAAACAGCTGAACGCTGAAATTTTGGAGATTTCTATCCACGCTCTCCTTGCGGAGAGCGACCCAGCGCACGGCACTTGTCCTGGCCTTTTTGTCTATTTCTATCCACGCTCTCCTTGCGGAGAGCGACCGCAACACGCCAAGCGATTTCTGCAGCCGCGGCATTTCTATCCACGCTCTCCTTGCGGAGAGCGACACCACCGGCGGCGGGACCCTGCTGCCCGCAAAGGATATTTCTATCCACGCTCTCCTTGCGGAGAGCGACGTGTTAATGAGGATAGATACGGGCAACAATACTGATTTCTATCCACGCTCTCCTTGCGGAGAGCGACATACATCATAGGATACACCGTTAATTTCCATGCCGATTTCTATCCACGCTCTCCTTGCGGAGAGCGACCCTCACGGACAGAAAACGATGGACCGTCGTTCTGCATTTCTATCCACGCTCTCCTTGCGGAGAGCGACCTGTACTGCACATAATCGCCGGAGCCAGAAACGATTTCTATCCACGCTCTCCTTGCGGAGAGCGACTAATATCAATAGCTCTGTCAACACAGCCGACAAGATTTCTATCCACGCTCTCCTTGCGGAGAGCGACACGCACCCAATCGGCATCCTTATCACTGTAATAGAAATTTCTATCCACGCTCTCCTTGCGGAGAGCGACTGCGCAAGGTCCCGTTGCTGGGTATTAAGTAACATTTCTATCCACGCTCTCCTTGCGGAGAGCGACCTCGAAATTGGCAAAAACCTCACGGACAGAAAACATTTCTATCCACGCTCTCCTTGCGGAGAGCGACCCGGCAAAATCAGAATCCTTAACGACATATTTAATTTCTATCCACGCTCTCCTTGCGGAGAGCGACTTAAGTTTGTCAATCTCCGTGTTGTGGATGGTTCATTTCTATCCACGCTCTCCTTGCGGAGAGCGACCATTGGCCTGGTTTTCCTGTGGTGGGGCGTTCGATTTCTATCCACGCTCTCCTTGCGGAGAGCGACTTACATGGGTGTTACAGTCTTAGGCATTCAGCACAATTTCTATCCACGCTCTCCTTGCGGAGAGCGACCGGGGAGCTCCTACCCGAAGCCCTGGATATTGTGATTTCTATCCACGCTCTCCTTGCGGAGAGCGACTTAAACTGTTCGCGAAACGGTTTTGCGATACGCTGATTTCTATCCACGCTCTCCTTGCGGAGAGCGACCAAACAATAGAAACCTAACAAGGAGAAACACACCATATTTCTATCCACGCTCTCCTTGCGGAGAGCGACAAAAATAACTAGCAAGCTGTGCAATCTACTTATTAACATTTCTATCCACGCTCTCCTTGCGGAGAGCGACAAGGCCTACCGGCAGGCCAGCCTATCACACCGGATTTCTATCCACGCTCTCCTTGCGGAGAGCGACTTAGACCAGCTTTCCGACCCTGTGAAGCTAACAATTTCTATCCACGCTCTCCTTGCGGAGAGCGACCCGATGAGCTCGGCACTCGTCTGTGTGATTATTGCATTTCTATCCACGCTCTCCTTGCGGAGAGCGACAAAGCTGACAGTCCGACAAAGTGGACGGCTACTTGATTTCTATCCACGCTCTCCTTGCGGAGAGCGACGGACATATACATTATATGGGCGTGTACGAGCAGATTTCTATCCACGCTCTCCTTGCGGAGAGCGACGTGACACGTACGTTGTAATGGAGGCGACAAAAGTTATTTCTATCCACGCTCTCCTTGCGGAGAGCGACGGGAATATTGGGTAGGCGGCTATGGGACCGCCAACAATTTCTATCCACGCTCTCCTTGCGGAGAGCGACTTTGTCCGCTGTATTGACAGAACTATTAATATTATATTTCTATCCACGCTCTCCTTGCGGAGAGCGACAGGCATTGGGCTTGCCCGGATGGCTCCGCACACTTATTTCTATCCACGCTCTCCTTGCGGAGAGCGACCATTACGATAACTATAACTTGCATTGTGTCGAGATTTCTATCCACGCTCTCCTTGCGGAGAGCGACGCTTTAATCCATTCAAAGCACTCATAGTTTTGACGATTTCTATCCACGCTCTCCTTGCGGAGAGCGACAGCAAAAGTGCACAAAACAGTGGGGCACTTTTGCGCATATGAAACAAATTTTATGGAGATTGCATCTTCATGCTGACAGGCAAGGCTGTATTTTACCCTTTCTGCCCCTGTTTTTTCCATATTTTCTGGTGCGAAGGAACCGGGAATTTTATGATTGCCTTCCCCTCGCACTAAGCAAACAAGATTCCATCCTGATCAAAATCCGGGTGCAGACCCACATGCTCGACTTTGCTTTTGTAATGGTTTCCCAGTTGATAAAAGCGCAGGCTGTCCGATTCCGAATCGATCAGTTCGGTCAATTTTGCTTTGAACATCGTGTATTGCGCGGCATCCAGCAGGCACTCAAATACGGAGTTTTGCACCCGCTGGCCGTAGTCTACACAGACTTTTGCTACTTTGCGCAGCCTGCGACGACCGGCGGCTGTTTCGGTGTTGACATCATAGGTTACAAGCACCAACATAACGGCACCTCACTTCCAGAAAAACGGTGGGTACACTTCCAGGTCGCCGCGCAGAGCACGGGCCAGCAAAAGCGCCTGAACATAGGGCACCAGCCCCCAGGGCAGTTTTTCTTTCAAAAACGGATGGGTGATCTCTTCCTTCTTTTTGTTCTGCCATGCGGTCAGGAAAGCTTTGCGGCCATCATCCGTCAGCAGTACGGCACCATTTTCCTGTTTTTGCAGGTGTTTTGCCGTGATGATCTTTTGATTGATGCAGCTGATGACCAGCCGGTCTGCATAAACCGCCCGCAGTTCTTCCATCAGGTCAAGTGCCAGACTTTTGCGGCCGGGGCGCGGGCGATGCATAAAGCCAACATAAGGGTCCAGGCCCACAGCGGTCAAGGCGGATGTACACTCCCGCGCCAGCATGCTGTAGGCAAACGAAAGCAGCGCATTCACATTGTCCAGCGGTGGACGGCGGCTGCGGCCCTCAAACACAAAATCCTGCTTTTGCTGTAGAATCAGGTCATTCAGGCAGTCAAAGTAGCGCTGGGCTGCCTCGCCTTCCAGGCCGCGCAGCTGTTCCGGATCATCGCTGGTCTGTATCAGCGGCAGCGCGGCGGCCAGCTGGGTGGAGGTGCGTTTCAGTTTTTCGACCGGGACACGCTGGGGATGATCGCGGGTTGCGCGTTCCAGCACCCAGCGTGCGTTATACACTTTACCAAGGATAAAGCTCCGGGCATAGCGACAGCTCTGGGCCGGGTCATCCGACACGCGGTACTGCGCCTGACGCAGCAGCACATTGCCGCGTTCTTCCCCCACGGTGCGGGCCTGAAATCTGCCATACGGGTCAAAAAAGCAAAGGTCAATGCCCCGCCGGGCACAAGCTCCCATCAAAGCGGGGCTGGCACCTGCGTAAGTAAAGCAGACGATGCCTTCCAGCGTATGCAGGGCATAGCGGTGGGTTTCCTGCTTATTGCGGGTAACAACAAGGTTTTCGCCATCCAATGTCAGGTAAGCGTCCTCATTGATGACAAACAGGGTGTTGAGCAGCTTTCTCATGGCGCGCCCTCCTCAATATGCTCCCGCAGATACGCCGCCGGATCTGCCTGCTGATACAGCGCCGGCAGGCAAAGCTCTTTCAGTGAGCAGGCATTGCAATGCTTGCCGGGTTTGCTTTTTGGGGTATAGCCGCGCGCAAACAGGCGGTTCATCTCATCCGCCATGGTCTGCGCGGTGCTGCGCAGTTCCGGTGTCAGGGAAACATGTTCCCGCTGCCGGGTTTCTTCATAAAAGATTTCCCCTTCCGGCACCTCGCACACCAGCATTTCTTCCAGCGCCATGGCCTGTGCGCAGAGCTGCAAACGGTCGGCATCGTTTACCTTGCTGCGGCCATGCTTATATTCCACGGGCATGGGCTGCCACAGGCCGCGGCGGCCCTGCAATGACACGCCGTTTGGATCCTTGTGAAACTCTACCACATCGCAGTCGCCGGTCAATTTTAAGCGGTGGCTGACGACCCTCATACCGCGGGCGATCAGCAAATCGCCGCGTTTTTCCGTCAGAGTAACATCATGGCAGCGGGTATGCTGCAGGCGGCCTTCGGCGGTGCGTTGGTTTTCGGACCATTGTTGTTCCAGGTGTATGAGCGCCCACTGACGGCGGCAAAAGCTGAAATGCTGGATACCGGACATCAGCAGGTAATCATCTGGGGAAACCATTACGACAACCTCTCACACGTTACCCCTGCCGGAAGATTTTCATCCACGGTCACCACATAGTCATGGTAGCTGCGCGGGAAAGTGATTTTCTCTGCGTGTGTGACATGAACTGCGTCAAAAAGTTTATAAGATGGCGCATTGCCCAGTTCCGAATCATGCTTGAACACGATCAGTTCCCGAACTGCCATTTTGCCGCGGGCTGCACTGTGGTCATTTTCAAACATATTCAGGATTGCCTGCCACAGCAGCTGCAGGTCATCCTCTGAGAATCCTGTAGTTTTGCGGGCAAGGTTGGCCGAAACATAACCCTCTGCACGGTACAAACCATACGGTATCACATACTTGCGGCCCATCTCAGTGCCTTTTCGCTCTGCATCCGCTTCGGTCGTAATGGCAATACGGGTAATGGTCACTTCCTGCGGGAGAACAGGATCCACCGAGCGTGCAAAGCTCAACTGAACCGGGCCACGCACCTGCCCACAGTTCAGTGCGCCTTTTACAAAGGTTGTCATAACGGCGCCAAAGGTACGGATATCATAAAAGTTCTGGCACATAAAGTCCCGGATTTTACGGTCCAACTCCGGGTCATCTTTCTTGGCGACTTTCAGGGCATCCTTGGCATCAGCATCAATGCCCAAGTATTCGAGTGCTTTTTTATCGCTGCGGTTCAGGGGAACCTGATCTTTAATGTAAATCTGGTATCCCGCTTCATCTTCTTTGGCCACTTCGACATAGTTGCGAATCTTACGCTTTAAGCAGACATCTGTAACAATGCCATATCCCGTTTCCGGGTCAACGCGCGGCATGTTGCCTGCATCCGGGTCGCCGTTCGGATTTCCGTTTTCAACGTCAAACAGAATTACAAAATCATACCGGTTTTTGATTGCCTGTGTCATTGTTATTCCTCCACTTTCTTTGTATAGCGTTCCTGTGTTTGATGATAATAGCCGAGAATAAAAGAGCCCTGTTCCGGCAGAGTCAGCCGTGCTGGGAAGCTTCCTTCTAATTTGCCGCCTGCCAAGGCTGCGATCTGCTTATCGTAATAAATCTTTTGTGGCTTGCTCATTTTTTGCATATGCTTTTGCGCCAGCATCAGAATTGTTGGGAACACAGTGGCCGGCGTGGAAGCCGCTGCATTAAAATACCTGTCCTTGATGGTTGTATTGATATCCGGGTTTACCGCCATCTGGATTGCTTCCAGCACAGCAAAAAGCTGACCCATAACATACGGTTGATAATTTGTTTCCTTGTTATTTCCCACAGTTAATACCTCCTTTGGGCAACGGGGATCTTCATTACGCAGGTAGTATGCTTTTATAATAGCGGCACGGCCGCGTGTTACTTTTTGCTCTGCGCGGATACGCATCATAACGCCATCCAGCAGGGTTGCCGGGTACCTTGTATTATTCAGGATTGCACGCAAGACATCGCCTGCCAGCTGCGGTGCTGCCGATGGGCTGCGGGAATTGGTGTTGACAGTTTCCTGCAGCAGCCAATACACCCCCAGCCGCGGGAATTTATCATAAGCGGGGCGCACAATCTCTAAGCGGTCATAATGCTTCTGCACATTATCAAGCAGCGTTTGAAATGTATCCTGCCAGAAAAAGCGAACCGAGAGGCGCGCCGCATTAGGGGCCAAGCCAAGCACATAAAAGTGATTTTTTGGGTCAAGTGTCACGTTCTGCCACTCTACACTCTGTCCATGGACCAGCTTGTCCACTGCATTTCGCACATCGCTTTCGCTGACAGGCGCATCCATGGCAAACAATGCATCCATTGCTACCTGCTGGTAGGCGGTCTCACCGCCTGCTGCCCAGCAGACAATGGTGGTATCGCCCACGCGCTGAACATGTTCCCTGTCTGCCAGCAGATAGTTTAATGCCTGTGCATAGGCAAAGGCCGCATAACTGCCAACCGGCGCATTGCCCCCCTGTTCATGTCCGTATGAGCAAAAAGCGTCCGCATTAAAAGAAACAATCGATGCGCCGGAAGGCTGTGCCCCGGTCACGCCTTTAATCGCCGGGTGCAGGCGGGCAAGCGGTGCCTTTTGCCCTGTAACCAGGCATCGGATTTCCGGTGCATCCGTGTTCTTATCACACTGCCGCTGCCAAGCTTCCTGTATTTCCGGATCGTCCTGAACATAGTTTTCCCGAATCAGAAATACCAGATTGCCACCCTTGTAAAGTTCCTTGAGACTTTGTTCCAGCGCTAGATTCTGCTCCGCCGCCTTGGGGTCCCAGTTTATAAAAAAGTTCCGCACTGCCTGTGCCGCCTGACCGGGAACATTTTGTAAAATGGCAAGATGCAGCTCCTTTGCAGCGGCAAAGCACTGCATTGCACGCTCCGGTTTGCCTTTTCCGTCAATACCGAGCATGTAAGCACTGTTATCACACAAAAAATTGGCTGCCACACCACTAGAGCGTTTAACCTGTTCCGGAACTTGCAGCTGACATGGAGCAAGCACTGTTTTTTTACCGCGCTTTTCCTCTTGCTGCAAGGGGTGCAATGCCATCAGTTGGCCGTTTTCATCCAGTTCCAAAGCCCAACTGACTTTTGCGCTTGTCCAACCGGGGCGCGTGATTTTGCCATTGGCCAGCAAATCTTCATAGTATTGTACCAAAGCCTGTAAAATCATCGGTACACCTCGCAGTCTGCCACATTCAACACACCATGTTCCAATTTTGCATGGAAATACATCGGGGTTATGTTCTGCGGGTCAGTGTAGTTAAAGTCAAATAGCATGAATCCCAAATCCCGTGTTTCCTCAATGGTCGGGATTGGCCCGCCGGGCCATGCGCGGAATGCGGCAGGAAATTCACGGCACCCAAAATAAGGGGTATGAAAGCACTGGCCCCTGGACATGCGCCGGGTAACAATATCCTGGAACTTTCCCGGATTGTCGCTCGGTGCCGCACGGTCAGTCATCTCAAATTCTGCCTCAATCACATAATGAACGTCCTGCAACACCATGGCTGCACGCTGAACGATCTGCTGGGGCGTGGCAAGGTAAAGCTCTTTCCCTGTTCCCTGCATCGCGCTGCGTACATCGGAACAAAGAATTTTGCTTTTTACTTCGTTCCGACGGATGTTGGTAAAGCGGATTGGGTTCATAACATAGATTTTCCGGATTTTCCACCGTAAGCCGGGGTGGTAATAGATTGCTTCTACTATGCCGCGTGCCGCGGAAGGGGTGAGGACTTCATATGAAACCCTTTCGACTTTTAGCTCAGGCCTCGAGAGCAAAGCATAATTCCCCCATACTTCCAGCTGGATCATCTGCATCAACTCCTTTGCATTTCTATTTTCAGTTGTTTTTAATTTATATTTTTGCTATAGTTTCAATATACGCTACTTGGCACCAAATGTCAATCCTTTTATCATGTATACTTTTTGTTTGCTTTTCATCCGGTTTTCTTTTATAATAAGTTGCGTCGGCAGCTTATGCCGTGGATAGAAATAGTTGATTTTACTTTAGCGCACAAAAACGGCAGGGCAGGCTCCCTGCCGCTTTTGCTTTATGCAAACCAGGCTGCTCCCGTTTCAGCTTCCATGGCAAGGCCCGTGTTGTTATCGTAAAGGCTTCCGTCCGTTAATTCCCATATGCCTTCACTGATTTGGCAAACTGCCCCGGCATTCTCCAGCGTTTTCAGATGATCCGGGTAAACCGGAACACCATATTGCCCCAGTTGACGGAACAAAGTTTTGCTTACCTCTCCTGCACGCAATCGTGCAAGCAAATTTTCCCCCTTCCCTTGGGGAATGTATACGGTCACAGCAGGTGTTTCAATTAAGCGGAACCTCTCTGCCGCTGTTGCAAAGGGGAAAATGCGCCCTTCCATATCCTGCTCGAACCCTTGCAGAATTTGCTGTTCATCCAGTCTTTTATCTCCTTTTAAGGTACGGTAAAACAGAAAGTATGTTTCGATTGCTTCCAGAGATGCCAGATCTGCATATTTTTTCAGGACGCTTTGCGTTGCGGATACATTCTGTTCCAGCATGCGCGGTACATGCTGCCCTTCCAATGTGAAAATCTGTACCAAGCTCTGCTCCGCCGGGCGTCTTCCCTCTCGATTGCAGCGCCCCGCCGCCTGCAAAATGGAATCCAGACCTGCTTCCTCGCGGTACACAGCCGGGAAATCCACATCAACACCCGCTTCGATCAAAGAAGTTGATATCACACGGCAGGGCAGCCCATCTTTTAAGCGTTCCCGGATTTTCTGCAATAACTGTTTGCGATGGGCTGGGTATAGCAATGTTGTCAGGCAGTAGCTGCCCTCTTTGGGCAGGTTGTTGTATAATTCCTGTGCTGTTTTTCTCCGGTTTACAATACACAGCACTTGTTCCTGCGCTGCCAGTTCTGCACCAAGCTGGCTTTGTTCCAACCCTCCGCGCATTTTTAGCGTTGTACGCCGGAATGCCTGATATTGCTCTTTGGGATGTGGGCAAAGTTCCGTCATCTGCAGCCCAGGCGCCAGTTCATCAAACAAGGGCTGCAAAGCTGGTTGTGTGGCCGTGCAAAGCACCGCTGCTGCGCGGTAATGCTGTACCAGCTGCGCGATTGCCGCAACGCAGGGGCGCAAATAAGGAACCGGCAGGTTTTGTGCTTCGTCAAAAATGACCACGCTATTTGCAATGTTATGTAATTTACGGCATTGTGACGCATGGTTGCCGTAAAGTGATTCAAAGAATTGCACGGATGTGGTAACCACCACCGGAGCATCCCAGTTTTCCGCCGCCAATGCTTTGCGGTAGGCTGCCGGCTCATCATCTTCCTTGGCAGAGTAGTCCACCCCTGAATGGTGTTCCAAAACATTTTCTGCTCCTAATATTTCCGAAAACACATCCGCGGTCTGGTCAATAATGGATGTATAAGGGATCACATAAATAACCCGGTCCATATGGTTCTTTACAGCTAGCGAAAGCGCAAATGCCAATGACGCTACCGTTTTTCCCCCGCCTGTAGGAACGGTCAGGGAATAAAGGCCGCGCCGCCCTGTTTGCCCTGCCGTTGTACAGGCACTCAAAATTGAACTGCGGCGCTGATTCAAGGTTCCCTGGGGATGGCTCCATTTTGCGGTATATTGGTTCAACCTTTTCAGCAGTTCATCCATTGTCTGGCCTTGTCCGCGCGCTTTAGGGCTGCTCATAAAGTTTTCCGTATCCAGATAGTCCGCATCGACCAGGCAGGAATACAACATCCGGGTATAAAATGCCTGTGTAAAACGATTTTCCTTCATCATTTCCGGCTGGGGCGGTATGGACGGCAGTTTAATCTCATTCGTCCATTGGGTATAGGGTTCAACGCTCTTTTTCAATCGCCCAAACATTGTCGCATCCTGCGCGGTATCGCTTCGGCCTCCTCCATCCGGCAGGCCGCTATGGTGTCCCGCAATAGCAAAAGCCAGTGGGATTTGACCATATCGGGCAGCCACCTGTGCACCAGCCGTTGAGTGATCCACTTTCTCTCCACCTTGCAGGCGCTTTTGAAACTTTGTACTATATTTACCAATATCATGCAGTAATCCAAGCCAAGTTCCCTGTTGCTGGGCATCAAAGGCTGCTGCAAATTGCCCACATAGGACTGCCGTTCCCTGCAAATGGTCCGCTACCGTTTGGACGCGGGTTCCGTCTTCACTGATATGAGCCAGCATCTTTTTCTCCTGGTGCATAATCAAACTCCCTTCCGTCTTGCTTTTCTCTATTATAGCAGATCACTCATCCCATAATTCGGACTTTCACTCCAGTTCTGCAATCTTTGTCATACTATCCAAATTTATCCATGTAGAATTGTTAGCTATTCCCATTAGCAGATATTTTTGATAAAATAAGATATTATAGGGTTTGTGAATTCACTTTCTTATATTGCTTCTTCATCTTACCGAAAAATCATTTACGCAAGGAGTGAAAAACCATGAAAAGGAAGTTATTCTCATTTTCCGCCAGTGTTATCACCGCAATAATGCTTACCGCTTGTGCTGCAGCGCCAGAAAATAAACCTGCTTCCTCCGCTGCTCTTTCCCCGACCAGTGAAGCTGTTGCCACAGCTATACCATCCACTAGCAATGCCAACTGGAAGTTACCGCCACAATATGATTTTGACGAGATGATTCCTCTCTTCTCCCGCGAAACCCACACTGCCGGTTACGCCGCTGCCCGAAATCTGTACGCTGTGCGCAAGGGCGAACGCTGGAGCCTGTTTAATGCTGCCAACTGTAATGCTTTTCTGGAAGATTTGTCAGAAAGCATCCCGTACCTGTATGGTGAGCAGGAGCTCTCCATTGGGGTAGATGATACATACGATTACCAGAAGCTGAATGCCCTGGAAGAACAGATTAACCAGGAGCTGGTTGCCCAACAAATGCCTTTTACAACCATGCTGGGCGGGCACGGCGGGTATGGCATCCAGTGGATTTTAGGTGACAGCCAGATTTACCGTTCTGCTATTGGTGTCTATACATTTAGTGGCACGCCCATCGAACAGGTGTATGCTCCTGATTTGGTTGGCATCCAGCAAGGCATTTGGGATGATGAATATGCCGGTTATCTTGTTGACAATTCTGCACCTTTTGCCGTTGCGGATAAAAACGGTACAATTTTAACCGATTTCGACTACCAGGATGCCTGCATGGCTGGTGAATCTTTAATCGCGGTAAAGGATGCAGCCGGTAACTGGGGATATTGCGACCAAAGCGGTGCTTTAGTAATCCCCTGCATTTATCAGCCGCAGATGAGTTTGTCCATCATGAACGAAACTGTTGAATATCCTTACGCAGACTTATCTGGCATGGTAGTTGTGAAAAATCAATCCGGACAAAAGCTAGTTCTGGATGTTTACGGCAATGAGATAATTTCCGCTGGGCAATATGAAGATTTAGCCCCCGCGCGCGATGGCTGCGTATGGGCAAAACAGAATGGCCTTTGGGGCTTGCTGCAAGTACAGGATTATACCGAAAACAATGCCGACATTATTCTGCCGGATGGATGCATTGCACCAGATGTAACGCTTAGCCGAATTGATAGCCTTTGTACCTACACCACTGCTGATCATGGGCTGGTTATGCGTAAAGGTCCCGGTACAAATTATGAAAAAATGGATAATATCCCCTACGGTATCATCGTATGGGAATGCGGCTATAGCAGCAATGTGCCTGACTGGGTTGTTGTATATTACAATGGGATTTATGGTTGGGTCAGTGATGAATACTTGGCTACCACTATTTATTCCAGCAGTAAATAATAAATAAAAAAGCAGGTGTTCATGTAGAAACGATATCGTCCTCCACGTGAATACCTGCTTTTTATAGCTTCTTTTATTATATCTGTTCTGTGCCGCTATTTGTCTCTGTATGAAATAAATAGCCGCTATATGCATTTGAATGAAGTGCACTGTTTGTTTGCTTTTTTACCTAAAAGAATCGAGTAGGAGGCTCTCTTAACTAAAGAGCCGACCTCTCACACCACCGTGCGTACCGACCGGTACACGGCGGTTCA
>OGZV01002262.1_pt1 | contig 15542 bp, 9 predicted proteins | sample 1576861 | NCBI WGS metagenome assembly OGZV01 (sample SAMEA3541501, study PRJEB24748) | human gut metagenome | biome: human gut; feature: human-associated habitat; material: faeces | place: China | collected 2012
ACCAAGGATATCACCACCCGCACCATGGATATCGTCTGCATCAACCGCTACTACGGCTGGTACAACCTGTCCGGCGATCTGGATGCCGCCTGCTATGGCCTGAATCAGGAGCTGGATTTCTGGGCAGACCAGCACAAGCCTGTGATGATGAGCGAATACGGCGCAGACACCCTTGCCGGTCTGCACACCGCCGGAGCGGAGATGTTCAGCGAGGAGTTTCAGGTGGAGTTCTACCGCTGTCTCGATGCGGAGTTTGACAAGCGCCCGTGGTTTGTGGGAGAATTTGTCTGGAACTTTGCGGACTACGACACCGTGCAGGGCCCCATGCGTGTGGACGGCAACAAAAAGGGCCTGTTTACCCGTGACCGCCGCCCCAAGCTGGGGGCGCACTTCCTGAGAGAACGCTGGAAGGACATTCCAACGTTTTACTTCAAATAAACCTCTCAGTCTGCTTCGCAGACAGCTCCCCTAATAGGGGAGCCCTTGGCAAAGAGGAAAAAGAATCTTCTTGAGATAAGGAGCTGCTTATGAAGACCTATCCGAATCACCCCATGACCGATGCCGAGGCAAGGCAGGCACTGGCCGATGCCTGCCGACAGGTGGAGACCAATCTGCCGCTGTATACCTACCAGTGCCAGAACCATTCCAGCGTGAACAACATCTACTCCGGCTGTGCCAATAACCAGTGGACCTGCGGCTTCTGGCCGGGTGAGATCTGGCTGGCCTACGAGGCCACCGGGGACGAGAAATTCAAGACTGCCGCCCTGATTCAGGTGGACAGCTTTGCCGACCGCATTGCCCGCAAGGTGGAGGTGGACCACCACGACATGGGCTTTCTGTACAGCCCCACCTGCGTGGCAGCGTGGAAACTGGTGGGCAGCGAAACCGGCAAAAATGCCGCCATTGCCGCCGCCGACCAGCTGCTGACCCGGTACCAGCCCAGCGGAAAATTTTTACAGGCATGGGGCACCATGGATGACCCCGGCAACTACCGCTATATCATCGACTGTATGCTGAACGTGCCGCTGCTGTACTGGGCAGCGCAGGTGACCGGCAGCGACCACTACCGTGAGATCGCCGCCGCCCACACCGCCACCACGCTGGCAAACTCCTTCCGGCCGGACGGCAGCACCTACCACACCTTCTTTATGAACCCGGACGGCACCCCCAAGGGCGGACGCACCTGTCAGGGCTATAAGGACGACAGCTTTTGGGCACGGGGTCAGGCATGGGGCGTGTACGGAAGCGCCATCGGCTACACCTACACCCACGATGAAAAGTTTTTGGATGTGTTCCGCAAGGCGCTGGACTTTTATCTTTCCCGCCTGCCGGAGGATCTGGTGCCTTGCTGGGATATGCTCTTTGCACCGGAAAGCGGCGAGCCGCGGGATTCCTCCTCCGCTGCCATCGTGGCCTGCGGCCTGCTGGAAGCGGCAAAGTATGTGGACGAAACAGAAGCTGCCCAGTGGCGCACGCTGGCGCGGCAGATGCTGGCCAGTCTGACCGCAAACTACGCAGTCAAGCCCGGCACCCTCGGCTCCGGCCAGCTGCTGCACGGCACTTACAGCAAAAAAAGCCCCTACAACACCTGCACCCCGGAGGGCGTGGATGAATGCACGAGCTGGGGCGATTATTTCTACATGGAGGCGCTGACCCGCCTGACCAAAGACTGGGAGATGTACTGGTAATGAACTTGCAGACCAAAGCGGATTTTACCGCACTGATGCACAAATTTCTCGACCCGCTCAAGCCTTATTATTCCGCAGGCTGTGCCCGGCTGCATCTGGGCGATACGGGCGTGACCTACAACCAAAATGCCATTGAGCTGGAAGCCTTCAGCCGCCCGCTGTGGGCGCTGGTGCCCTTCTGGGTGGGCGGCGGCTCCGACCCGGAATTTGAAACCATCTACCGCAAGGGACTTGCCGCCGGTACTGACCCGGAAAACCCCGAATACTGGGGTACCACCGGGGAGTACGACCAGTGCTTTGTAGAGATGGCGGCTATTGCCTGCGGCATTCTTACCGCACCAGAAAAGCTGTGGACATCGCTCTCTGACACCGAAAAACAGAACCTTGCCGCATGGCTGGGGCAGATCAACGCCCACACCATCCCGGACTGCAACTGGCAGTTTTTCCGCATCCTTGTGAACCTTGCCCTGAAAAGGGTGGGGATGCCTTACAGCCCGGAGCTGCTGGAGGACGGTCTTTGCAAGATCGACAGCTATTACAGCGGCGACGGCTGGTCCACCGATGGCGCCTCCGTGCAAAAGGATTACTACATCCCGTGGGCCATCCAGTATTACGGACTGCTGTACTCTAAATTTGCCGCCGACACCGACCCCCGGCGTGCTGTCCTTTACCGCCAGCGCGCCCAGCTGTTCGCGCAGCAGTTTGTCTATTGGTTCGATGCCAACGGCGCAGCGCTGCCCTTTGGACGCAGCCTGACCTACCGCTTTGCTCAGAACAGCTTCTGGGCGGCCTGTATCTGGGCGGGGCTGGAACCGCTGCCTCTGCCGGTGATGAAGGGGCTCATCGTCCGCAACTTCAACTGGTGGCTGGGGCAGAAAATGTTCGACCGGGACGGCATCCTCACCATCGGCTACTGCTACCCGCAGATGTACATGGCCGAGCGGTACAACGCCCCAGGCAGCCCCTATTGGGGCATGAAGAGCTTCTTGCTGCTTGCTTTGCCGGACGACCATCCCTTCTGGTCTGCCGAGGCTGCGCCCATACCCGCATTGGAGCGGCTCAAGCCCATGCCCTATGCCAACATGCTGGTGCAGCGGCGGGCGGGCCGGGTAACGGCCTACGCCGCCGGTGTCAACGAGGGCCACGGCCACGGACAGTTCCCGGAAAAGTACGCAAAATTTGCCTACGATACCCGCTTCGGCTTCTGCGCCTCCCGCAGCCGGGAGGTGCTCCATCAGGCCGCACCGGACAGTATGCTGGCCTTTGTCATCGACGATAACGTGTTCGTGCGCAAGGTGAGCAAAACGTGGGAAATTGAAGCCGGGACGGTGACCGCGCAGTGGTCACCCTTCCCTGGCATTGAGGTCACCACCACCATCACCCCCACGGCCACCGGCCACCGCCGCCATCACGAAATTGACAGCAGCTTCGATTGCGAAGCCTATGACTGCGGCTTTGCCGTGCCCAATTTTGCACCGGGATACGCCGAAGGTGTGGAAAACAACACCGCCGAAGCCCGCTGCGACGCACTGCGCTGCACTGTGACGGGCAGAGGCGAAGCGGTAGTCATCGGCTGCGACCCCAACACCAGCCTGTACTTCACAAATGTCCATCTGCCTGCCGTGAAGTACCACATCCCCAAGGGGCACACAGAACTGGACACCGAGGTCTTTGACGAAGCGGACTGATGCCGCTTCTTTCCAGAAAAACAGTCGTTTTGTGCGGCTGTTTTTCTTATATCCTGTGCTATAATGAGAGCAGAGAATGCTGCGAGGTGACATTTATGCTTTTGAATGATCCCATTACCCCGGCGCTTCTGGTTGACCCGGAAATTTTCCAGCAGAACCGCCTGCCCTTCCATGCCCATTTTGCAGACCAGACCAGCCCGGAAATGCCCTTGACCGTCAGCTTGGATGGCGAGTGGGCTTTCCGCTATGCGGAAAACCTGACTGCACCCTTTACGGACTGGGACACCCTGACCGTGCCGGGCTTTATCCAGATGCAGAGCCTGCAAAAGCCCGGTCAGCCCTACGGCGCGCCCCATTACGTCAACACCCAGTACCCGTGGGATGGTCACGAAAAGCTGCACCCCGGCGAGATTCCGCAGGATTATAACCCCATCGGGGAGTATCAGCGCAGTTTCACCCTGCCGGAAAGCTGGGCGAGCTGCTACCTGCGCCTGAATGGTGCCGACAGCGCCGCCGCCGTCTGGTGCAACGGCGTTTATATCGGCTACACCGAGGATACCTTTACCCCGGCTGAATTTGACATGACCGCCGCCGTCCACCCCGGCGAAAATACCCTGACCGTGCAGGTGTACCGCTTTTCCTCCGGAAGCTGGCTGGAAGATCAGGATTTCTGGCGCATGAGCGGGCTGTTCCGCTCGGTGGAGCTGTTCACAAAGCCTGAGCTGCATCTGGAAGATGCCTTTGTGAAGCAGGAGTTCGCCCCGGACTTCTCCAGTGCCACAGTCACCTTTGATTGCAAGGTCAGCGGCGCGGGAACGGTGTCGGTGGTGTTTGATGGCGAGGAGCAGTCCGCTGAGGTGGGCGAGCCTGCCGAATACGACAGCGGCGTGCTGTTTGGCAAAGGCGAGTCCGACCCGGATGTGGAGGGGGACGTTTCCTTCACTTTTACGGTGGAGCATCCCGCCCTGTGGAGCGCCGAGCAGCCGAACCTGTACGAGGCCGAGATTGCTCTGCTGCGCGAGGGCGCTCTGGTGGAGCGCACCGGGCTGAAGGTCGGTCTGCGCAGGTTTGAGCTGAAAGACCGCCAGATGCTTTTGAACGGCAAGCGCATCGTGTTCAAGGGTGTCAACCGCCACGAGTGGAGCTGCCGCACCGGCCGCACTGTCAGCCGGGAAGAGATGCTGTGGGACGTGAAAAACCTGAAAGCCCACAACGTCAACGCCGTGCGCACCAGCCACTACCCGGACGACCCGTATTTCTTACAGCTCTGCGATGAATATGGCCTGTATGTCATTGGGGAAACGAACCTTGAAACGCATGGCACATGGCAGAAGCTGGGCGCGGATGGCTCGGACGAGTGGACACTGCCCGGTGCGCGCCCGGAGTGGCGGGAGAATGTGCTGGCCCGTGCCGAAGCCATGCTGGAGCGGGACAAAAACCACCCTGCAATCCTCGTCTGGTCTTGCGGCAACGAGAGCTACGGCGGCAAGACCCTGTGGGAGATGAGCGAGTACTTCCGCCGCACCGACCCCAGCCGCCTTGTGCACTACGAGGGCATTTTCTGGGACCGGGAATATCCCGCCACCTCCGACATGGAAAGCCAGATGTACACCCCGGTGGCAGACATTAAAAAGTTTCTGGCGGAGCACCCGGAAAAGCCCTTTATCATGTGCGAGTACAGCCATGCCATGGGCAATAGCTGCGGCGGCATCACCGACTACACCGAGTACGCCTACGAAGAGCCGCTGTATCAGGGCGGGTTTATCTGGGAGTACATGGACCACGGCATCGCCGTCACCGACCCGGACGGTAAGACCGGCTTTGCCTACGGCGGCGACTCTGGCGACCGCCCCACCGACCGGGAATTCTGCGTGGACGGTCTTGTGCTGCCCGACCGCCGCAACACCCCCAAAATGGATGCAGTCAAGGCGGCCTACGCACCGCTGAAAATCACCCTGACCGATACGGAAGCCGTGATTGAAAACCGGAATCTCTTTACCGACCTGAGCGCCTACGACCTTGTGTTTGCATCCTCGGTCAACGGCAAGCCAGAGCGCCGCGCGGTGCTCCGGGCGGACTGTGCACCCGGTAAAACCGTGCACATTGCGTTCCCGTTCGCTCTGCCGGAAGCAGGGTTTGCCTGCATGACCGTTGCCGCTATCCAGCGGGCTGCAAAGCCCGGCATCCCAGCGGGCTATGAAGCTGCCTTTGGGCAGGTATGGCACAACCACGCCGCCGCCCGGCTGACCGTTGCCGCGCCGGAATTGGTGGAGATGGACTGCAACATCGGCGTAAAGGGCGAGGGCTTCGAGTATATTTTCGGCCGCGGCAAGGGGCTTGTGTCCATCCGCTATAACGGCGTGCAGCTGCTGGACGATGCCGTGCGCCCCAACTTCTGGCGGGCCCCCACCAACAACGACGAGGGCTGCGCAGAGCCCTTTGAATTTGCCTTCTGGAAAACTGCGGGCCTTTATGCCCGGTGCGATGCCCTGACCGCCGAAACAAAGGGCGAGTTCGTCACCGTCCGCGCAAACTACACCCTGCCGGGCGGGCAGACGCTGCCCATTGAGTTTGCCATCGACGGCGCAGGCCGCTGCGACATTACGATGACATGGCAGGGCGAAAAGACGGAGCTGCCGGAGTTCGGGCTGCTCTTCCCGCTGCGCCGGGAGCTGACAGAAGTCTCCTACTTGGGTCTTGGCCCCCGGGAAACCACCGCCGACCGCACCGCAGGCGGCAAGATGGGCGCATGGAGCTACAACGTCCGGCAGGACTTTGCCCAGAACACCCCGGTCTACCCGCAGGAGTGCGGCAGCCGCACCGGCGTGTACAGCGCAGCGCTCACCGTCAGCGGATTGAATATAGGCATCGGCTTTGCAGGGGACGGCATGACCTTCTCGGCGCTGCCCTATACGCCCCATGAACTGGAAAACGCCCGCCATCTCTACGAACTGCCTCGCGATGACAATAAGACCATCGTGCGCTGTGCTGCCTTCCAGCGGGGCGTGGGCGGCGATAATAGCTGGGGCGCAAAGCCCCATGCAGACACCTGCTTTGCGGTGGAGAAGGGAACCTCGTTCCGTTTTACGATTCAAAAATAAAAATTTACTTGGCTAAAGTGGTGGGTATCATCGTGATACCCACCACTTTGGTCTTATTGCGAAACCGTAACAAGACAAAAATCAGCGCAATATCCAAATAGTATATTTGCGATATGCAATCCAACGATGTAGCTGCTGCATTAAAAAGTTGAATTGCGGTATCCATGTTGTAGCGGCAGGAAAGCAGTTCCATCATAGTAGTGTTCTCCTGGACCTGGACTTGATTTTGGTGTGCGGCTACGCAAATCAATGCCGCCAAGTCGGTGGAGATAAAACGGCAAGGCCGCCTGCTGCCGCCAAGAAGAAAAAGGCTGTAATTCTATAAAAAGGACGGAAATCAGAGGAACCTATCAGGACTCTGCGCTCTGGTGGTCGATATCAAGAGACAAGCCGCCAACTTCACCGTGGATCGCCTTCATGTGGTAAGCGACATATTCGCGCGGATTGACACCGTAATTCTTTTTGAAGGAGCGGTAAAAGGCGTTATAATCAGAAAAACCGCATTTGGCCGGGATGGAAGAGATCGGCTCTTTGTTCATGAGCAGCCGTTTGGCTTCCAGCAGCCGCTGCTGGATGACATACTGGTAAAAGCTGATCTGCATATTCTGCTTAAACATGTGGGAAAAATTGTATTTATCAATGAAAAGCGCCTTTGCCACCGTGTCCAGTGAAAGATCGCCGCTGAGGTTCAGATCGATATAATGCAGGGCGTTGCTCAGGACGCTTGGTTTCTGCGCCTTGGCAAAAACGTGCTCCCGATTATACAAGGAGCGGTTGATGCCGATTAGGATGCGAAGAATATCGGCCATGCCCTCACTGTGGTAACACAGGCTTTCCTCCCGGTAAGCGTGGGTCAGGGCTTCAAACTGCCCGAAGCGGGCGCGGGAGCTGTCCACACTATCCCGAATCAAAAATGTTTTTGCATGACCCGGACGGAGAAAGTAATCGATGTCCGGGTCGATCTTTTTCATGGTATCAAAAGCCGGAGGACTGAGCCACAACACATACCGCTCGTAGGGGATCTCAAAGTCCCGGAAGATGGGATGGTGCATAATGGCAGGGGGGATGATCAGCAGGTCTCCCGGTTTGAGCCGGAACATTTTGTCGTGGACAACATAATCCGCATTTCCGCTGACAAAGAGAAAAATTTCATAGAATTCATGGTAATGAGAAGCGACTGGGGGATAGCTGGCGTCCTTGTAATGGTCGATCTCAAAATCCGGCTCGGCCATGTAATGTTTATCGGTTTTGATGACTTTCACAGAAAAATACCTCCAGTCAAAAAATTCTTTTGGGCTAGTTCATCATAACACGATGTACCAATATATGCAATGTTTTGACCAATAAATGCCAACAATTTTGCAAAAAAGTCTGGATTATACCAAGAAATGCAAGGTTTTTGCCAAAAAAGGCCTGTACATTACAACGCGTTTGCGCTATTTTTATTGACAGAAAGCCTGTTGCACATGGCAGAACAGAAATGGTAGGGAATGCGCAGCCTGAAGCCCTTTGCGGAAGGGATAAATTTCACTCTGACCGACAGGAGATCGAAACCGGTTTTGTACGCAGTCAATCAAACAAAGAAAACTGGAGATGTCAATCATGATAGGAACAAGACGTATTACTCGCCGCAGCTTTCTGGCTGCTGCAGGTCTTGCTGCCGTAGGCGCAAGCCTGTCGCTCACCGGATGCAGCGGCTCGGTTTCAGACGGCCTGAGCTCCAAGCATCTGCTGGTGGCACACAGCCACAGCGAAGCGCACCCGGTCAACGTTGGACTGCAGAAGATGACGGAAGTTGCTTCTGCTGAATCCGACCTGACCTTCAGCGTTTACCCCAATGGTCAGCTGGGCGACAACGCAGCAATGATCCAGCTGGTCAAGGCTGGTGTTCTGGATATTGCAAAGGTCTCTGCTTCCAGCATGGAGCAGTTCAACAGCGCATACGCCATCTTCTCGATGCCGTATGTGTTCGAGAGCACCGAGCAGTATTTTGCCGTTATGAACCAGAGCGAAGCGGTGCAGGAGATCTTCAAGAGCACCTACGATCAGGGCTTCTTTGCCATCGGCTGGTTCGATTCCGGCTCCCGCAGCATCTACACCACCAAAGACGGCCCCTGTGAAGGCCCTGCAGACCTGAAGGGTCTGAAGATCCGCACCCAGGACAGCCCCACGTCCATTGCCATGATCCGTGCCATGGGCGGCAGTGCAACGCCCATGTCCAGCGGCGAGACCTACACCGGTCTGCAGCAGGGCATTATTGACGGCGCAGAGAACAACGAGACAGTTCTGGTGCAGGACGGCCACGGTGAAGTCTGCAAGAGCTACACCTACACCCAGCACCAGATGGTGCCCGATATCGTGATCATCTCCACCGAGACTTGGGAAAGTCTGGACGAGGCCGAGCAGAGCGCCATTGTAAACGGCATGACGCAGGGCAACGAAGCACACGAGGCCGTATGGCAGGATCTGGTGCAGGAGAACATCGACGGCGCCAAAGAGATGGGCGTCCAGTTCTACACCATCGACAAGACGGCATTCATTGAGGCTACCCAGTCCCTGCGCGACGAGTTCTGTGCCAAGAGCGCCGACAATGCCCGTTATTACGAGGACTTCCTGTCCTATGTACAGGCTTGATGAGGAGGGAAGCATACCATGTTGATCGTTAAATTCCGCGGCCTGATCGATAAGATCATTCAGGTCCTCAGCACCATTATCATGGGTGTCATGGTCATTGCTGTCTGCTGGCAGGTCGTCACCCGCTACATCCTGAACAACCCCAGCACCGTGACCGAAGAAGCGCTGCGTTATCTGCTGATCTGGGTGACCATGGTGGGCGGTGCTTACGCATACGGCCGCCGCAAGCATCTGGCAATCACCGCGCTGAGCAAGCGTCTGTCCTTCAAGGGCCAGAAGATCCTGGATATCTTTGTGCAGGCTATGGTCATCCTGTTCTGCGTTGTTGTCATGATCGGCGGCGGCACGCGCCTTGTCAACACCGCTGCGGATCAGCTGAGCGCTGCGCTGCAGCTGCCCATGCCCCTGATCTACGCCAGCGTCCCTGTGGGTGCCATCCTGTTCATCTTCTACGCGCTCATCTTCATCGGTGAGGATCTGCGCGATATGAAGCAGGGCCCCAAGGCAGAGTCTGCCAAAGAAGCATAAAAAAGGAGGACGAACCTAAAATGGGTACTTTTCAAGTCGGTCTGCTCCTGATCGGCACGTTTGCGCTGCTGCTGGCGCTGAGCGTCCCGGTTTCGGTCAGTATCATCATTTCGTCGGTCGTGACCATGGCCTCCACCCTGTCTCTGGATCTGGGCACTTTCGTTGCCAGCCAGCGCATGGTGGGCGGTGTTGACAGCTTCTCGCTGCTGGCTGTTCCGTTCTACATCCTCTGCGGTGTTCTGATGAACACCGGCGGCATTGCACAGAAACTGATCGATTTCGCAAAAATTCTGGTCGGCCGCATCCCTGGCGGTCTGGCACACACCAACATTCTGGGCAACACGCTGTTCGGCTCTCTGTCCGGTTCCTCCGTTGCAGCTTCCGTTGCTATCGGCGGCGTTCTGATCCCCATGGAGGAGAAGGAAGGCTACGATAAAAAGTTTGCCGCTGCCGTCAACATCGCTTCTGCACCTACCGGTTTGATCATTCCTCCTTCCGGCATCCTGATCATCTATCCGGTGCTGGCTGGCTGCTCTGTGGTGGGCATGATCATGTCCGGCTACATCCCCGGCCTGATGTGGGCACTGGCCTGCATGGTCGTGGCTTATGTCATTGCAAAGAAGAACCACTATCCCACTGCTGGTAAGGTTCCGGCTTCCGTTTTCTTCAAGTACTTTGTGGACGCCATCCCCAGCCTGCTGCTGATCGTCATCATCGTCGGCGGCGTTATGTCCGGCATCTTCACTGCAACGGAGTCCGCTGCCGTGGCTGTTGCCTACACCCTGTTCCTGTCCATCGTTGTTTACCGCAGCATCAAGATCAAGGATCTGCCCAAGATCCTGCTGGACGCCTGCGAGACCACCGCTGTCATCATGTTCCTGATTGCTGGCTCCAACGTCATGAGCTTTGTTATGAGCTTCACCGGCCTGCCCAGCGCCATCGGCAACGCACTGATCAGCGTTTCCAGCAACAAGTACGTCATCCTGCTCATCATCAACCTTGTGCTGCTGGTGGTTGGCTGCTTCATGGACATCACCCCGGCTGTTCTGATCTTTACCCCGATCTTCCTGCCCGTTGTCCAGTCCTTCGGTATGGACCCCATCCACTTCGGTATCATGATGGTCATGAACCTCGGTATCGGCAACATCACCCCGCCCGTTGGCAGCGCACTGTTCAGCGGCTGCTCGGTGGCAGATATGGATATGGAGGACATGATCAAACCGATCCTGCCGTTCTATGCCGCGATCTTCGTGGCGCTGATGCTGGTAGCTTATGTGCCTTGGTTCTCCATGGCGCTGCCCACCCTGTTCGGCGCAGTCTGATAATGTGAAAAGGAGCAAGTTTTCATGGTTTATTCAGTCACCAAGTATGGCGCTGTCGGCGATGGCGCAACCAATGATGCCGCTGCAATCCAGTCTGCCATTGATGCCTGCAATGCAGCAGGCGGCGGCCGCGTTGTACTGGAGGGCGGTCATACCTACTATTCCAGTTCTATCGAGCTGAAAAGCAACGTAGAGCTGCATCTGGAACAGGGCGCCCTTCTGAAAGCGCACTCCGATATCTCCACCTATTTCAACCCCAACGGCGATGATGCTTCCGTGGCAGCAGTTTCCGGCGCAAAGGCCGTGGATCGTCCGGTGGCAAAACCGGCCTACACCTTTATTCACGCCAAGGATGCAGACAACTTCTCCATCACGGGTCAGGGCGCAGTGGACGGCAACGTGTATGCCTTTATGAAGCGGGCAAGCCGTTACTACTTCAACGGCGATTTCTACCCCCGTCCCACCATGGTGTATGTGGAGCACTGCAACCACATCTCGTTCCATGACGTGACACTGCAGAACTCTCCGTTCTGGACGCTGCACCCTGCCGGATGCAACGATGTGCTGATCTCCAACATCCGGGTGCTGAACCCGCTGGACTGCACCAACTCCGACGGTATCGATCCGGATCACTCCACCAATGTGCGGATCATCGGCTGCCATGTCCAGTGTGCAGATGACTGCATCTGTCTCAAGACAACAGCAGGCAACAACGAGTACGGCCCCACCAAGAACGTCATCATCTCCAACTGCACGCTGACCTCTACCAGTGCCGCGATCAAGATCGGCACAGAGGGCGTGGCAGATTTCGAGAATATTCTGGTGGATAACTGCATCATCACCGGAAGCAACCGGGGTCTGTCCATCCAGATTCGCGACGGCGGCTGTGTGCGGAACGTGAGCTTCTCCAACATCATGATCGAGACCCGCCGCTTTGCCGAGTGCTGGTGGGGCTGCGCGGAGCCTATCGTGATGACGACCCACGACCGGAACGCCAACACCCACAGCGGCAGCATCGAGAATGTCCGCTTCTTCAACGTCACCTGCAAGGGTGAGAACGGTGTGTTCCTCTCCGGCAACGAGGAGAATCACATCAAGAACGTTCTGTTTGAAAATGTCAACGTCTGTCTGGAAGCTACCAGCAAGTGGGAGCGCGGAATGTACGATCTGCGTCCCATTCCGCCTGAAAAGGAAGGCATGCTACATCAGAAGAGTGCAGCCATGTTCCTGCGCTGGGTAGATGGCGTCACCGTCCGGAACTCCACGCTGGGCTTTGTGGGCGAGGACCGTTCGGACTTCGCACAGGCGCTTCTTACTCAGAACTGCACCAACGTGCAGACCATGGGTCTGACTGCTGAGGCTGCCGCCCCGGAGTACCAGAGCATCGAACTGGGCTGAGCCGCCTATCAATAATGAGCAAGCCGCCGCATCGGCGCTGGCCCCTTTTGCCGGGTCGGGCCGGGCGGCGGCTTCTTTTGAGGGATAAACCAATGAACAAGAAAAAGAACATCATCACGTTTGCCGCGTTCCTGATCCTGATGGTGGGTCTGGGCGCGAACGATGCCATGCGGGGCATTTTTTCCACTATCTTCTCTGCCCACTTCCAGCTGAGTACCGCCCAGTTGTCCCAGATCGTCACCGTAAGCTACATCGGCAACCTCGTGTTTCTGGCTGTCGGCGGCTTTGGGGTGGATATTCTGGGCCGCCGCAAGGCCATGCTGCTGTATACCTTTTTGTGGAGCGCAGCCATGCTGCTGTTTGCCACCACGGACTCCTATCTGCTGCTGCTTGTGGGAATGTTTTTTGCCATGGGCACATCCACGCTGCTGAACACCAACATGAACCTAATCACGACCGGTATGTTTGCCGTTGCGCCCGGCTTTTTTGTGAACTTCCTGTTCTTCATTCAGGGCATCGGCACCAGCGGCAGCCAGAGCATCATTGGCAACTGGGCTACGGATATTTCCAGCTGGCACACCGTGGCATGGGGACTGCTGGCCATTGGCGCAGCTGCCATGGTTTTGTTTGTACTGTTTCCGATGCCGGAAGTGCAGGAGCACAAAACGGAGGGGAAGGTATCGCCCAAGGAGATCATGAGCTGTCCGGCATTTCTGTCGTTGGTGCTGATCATCGGCCTGTATTTCATTGCAGAACATGGCATTATGAACTGGCTGGTGAGCTATGCTACCAATGCATTGGAAGTTCCCATGGGACAGGCGGCAAATTTCACCGCCGTTTTCTTCGGCTGTGTGATGGTGGGGCGTCTGGTGCTGAGCAGTCTGGTGGATAAGCTGGGCATCTACCGCTGCTTGCGGCTCTTCGCCACAAGCGCTGCGGTTCTGTACACCGCAGGTGTTCTGCTGGGTGCACCGGGTCTGTGGCTCCTGGCAGTCAGCGGTCTGCTGTTTTCCATCCTGTATCCGACCCTTGTCATGCTGATCCCGCGATACTGGCCTAGTCACGCAGCTTCCTCTGCATCGGGTCTGGTGCTGAGTGTGGCTTCGCTGGCGGATATCCTCTTCAATGCCGTGTTTGGCAGCTTGGTGGATGCCATCGGCTACCGGACTTCCTTCCTCATCATGCCTGCCTGCATGGTGGGATGCACGGCACTGCTCTGGCTGTTCTTTGCAAAAGCTAAAAAGCTGGAACGGTGCGATTAACGGACAGATACGGCCACGCAAACCAATGCCCTCAAGTTTTAAGCGAGCATAAAAAATACCGCCCACGCAGCGCTGCGTGGGCGGTAAATTTTTTTCTTACCCAAAGTATAACAGGAGAACCGCAGACAGTACGGATGAAAAGTCGTGAAGCAAGATGAATTTTTTGGATTATCATAAATAGCACGACTTTTTGACCGATAACACAAAATTTTGCACCATTATTCCGTGGGATTCTCTTTATAATAAGAACAGAAATCAAACGGAAAAAGGAGATGCGGATGATGCAAGCAACAAATCTGAAAACGAATCATCTGACCCAGCCTCTCGGCATAGATGCCGGGACGCTGTTTTTATCGTGGCAGTGCGCCGAAGGCGTGCGCCAGACCGCCTACGAAATCAAAGTGACCGCCGGAGCTGAAACACTGTGGGCAAGCGGAAAGATTTTGAGCAGTGTGATGCACACCGAAACGCCCACCCCTGTGCCGCCCAAGACGCAGGGACAGTGGCGCATCCGGCTGTGGGATGAAAACGACCAGCCCAGTGCGTGGAGCACCGCTTCCTTCGAGACCGGGCTTGCACAGGCAGACTGGCAGGGCGTGTGGGTCTGCCCGGAGACAGAAGAGCCGGACATCGACTGCACCGATGCCATCAACGCCTTTGCAAAACCCAACTGGGAGCAGAAGCAGGCAGCGCTGGAAGCCTCCGGTAAAGGGCAGGCACAGCCTTATCAGCCCCACTGCCCGGCAAGCTATCTGCGCAAAACGTTCACCGCCCCGGCGGGGCAGCGCAAGCGGCTGTACATTACCGCCAAGGGTCTGTATGCAGCATGGCTGAACGGCAAGCGTGTCGGCGACAGGGTGCTTGCCCCCGGCAGCTTTACCGCAGATAAGCACCTTGGGGCGCAGACCTACGATGTGACCGCGCTTGTCCGTGACGGTAAAAACGAGCTGCTCATCGCATTGGGCGATGGCTGGTACCGCAGCACTTCCGGTGTGGATGGTGACCGTGACCTGTTCGGGAAAGAAGTGGCTGTTTTGTTTCAGCTGGAAGTGGACGGCAAGGCGGTCTGCGTTTCGGACAGCGGCATGGAAGCCACCCAGCAGGGTCCCATCCGGCAAAACGATCTGCAGCAGGGCGAGGTGTACGATGCCCGGCGGGAAGGGACGCTTTCCGGCTGGCACGGCGTGAGGACTGCGCCCAACACGCTCCCCCTCATTGGCATGAACACCGTGCCCATCCGGGAGCAGGAAGCCTTTGCGGGCAAGCTGCTGCGCACCCCCAACGGCGAGACCGTGCTGGACTTTGGGCAGAATATGGCAGGCTATGTAGAAATGAAGCTGACTGCCCACAAAGGTCAGAAAATCCGTCTGCTCTGCGGCGAAACGCTGGACGAGAACGGCAACTTCACCCAGGAGAACTTTCAGGATCGGAACCGCCACAAAGAGGGCGGCACGGCGCAGCTGCTGGAACTCGTCTGCAAAGAGGGCGAGAACCACTACAAGCCCAGCTTTACCATCATGGGCTTCCGGTACGCAAAGGTGGAAACGGACATCGACCTGACCGGCGCAGAGTTTACCGCCCATGCCGTCTATTCGGAGATGCCGGTGACCGGCAGCTTTGGGTGCGGCAATGCGGATGTGAGTCAGCTGGTGCAAAACAGTGTGTGGAGCCAGAAGGGCAACTTCTGCGATATCCCCACCGACTGTCCTACCCGTGAGCGTGCCGGCTGGACGGGCGACATGGGGGTGTTCATTGAAACCGGTCTGACCCTGATGGATTGCTACCCGGTGGTGGAAAAATGGCTGGCAGAATGCCGCCTGAACCAGTACCCGGATGGACGCATGGCAAACATTGCCCCGCCCACCAGCCGCCCCGGTTATATGACCCCCATGCTCTGTATGTCGGCGGGCTGGGGCGATGC
>OGZV01002266.1_pt1 | contig 15517 bp, 12 predicted proteins | sample 1576861 | NCBI WGS metagenome assembly OGZV01 (sample SAMEA3541501, study PRJEB24748) | human gut metagenome | biome: human gut; feature: human-associated habitat; material: faeces | place: China | collected 2012
GCACGGCCTGGAACAGCTCGCCTTTACGCTCGCGCCAGTCCTGCCATTTGGTGCCATCAGGCAGCTTCTGTTGACTGAGCGTATCAACCTGCAGCGGTTGGCTGAGCCACAGACGCCAGCCGGTAATATTGCCCAGCGGATAGCGCATCAGGCGGGAGGCGTCATCAATGTTGGTCAGCATTTGATAGCCATCGACTTCGCTGTTGGCGGCAAAGGTGCCGATGACGTTAAACAAACGCTGGCTCGGGACACGGCCCATCGGGGTAAACTGGCTGGCGGAAGGCACCATCACGCGAATTTGATCGCCGCGGTTAACCCCCAACTGACCCGCCAGCTGTTCGCCGAGAATGACGTTATATTTGCCGGCCTGCAAATCGCTTTGTTTCACGTTCACCAGGTAAGGCGTCAGCGGATCTTTTTGCGCCGGGTCGATACCCAGCATCACGCCGACGGCGACGCTGCGGGCGCTTTGCAGCACCACATCACCGGTGGTGATCGGCGCGACGCGCGTCACGCCCTGCAGCTTAACGGCGCTTTCCGGCATTTTTTGCGGGTTGATAGAGCCCTGCTGGGCGCTAATGATAGCCTGCGGCATCAGCCCCAGGATGTTGTTTTGCAGCTCGCGCTCAAAACCGTTCATCACCGACAGGACGGTCACCAGCGCCATCACGCCAAGCGTAATGCCGATGGTCGAAAGCCAGGAGACGAAACGGCCGAAGCGGTCGGCTGCGCGCCCGCGCATGTAGCGAAGGCCGATAAATAGTGCGGCAGGTTGGTACATGTAATCCATCTGGTTGCTGATAGCCGATGTTCGAGTATATATGGCATAGCCCAACGCGTAAATCGCTGATACGGTAGATTTTTTCGCCAAAATAACAAAATAATAGTTTTAAATCAGAAAGTTAATTTAGAGTGTATATATTTATCAATCGCCACGCGCTGTAGAAAACATGGCGCAGAAGGCCATTCGGGTTGGCGAAATCAGACCAATTGCGGATAATCAGAGACATTGAATATCAGCAATTTGCCCCTACATCGAAGAGCGAGTTGGCCGACTGCGGCCAAACAGTACACACAATCGCCTGATGGGATAGGCGCTAAGGGATCCTGACAACCGTTATGCCTGAACAATATCGCTATACTCTGCCGGTCAAAGCCGGCGATCAGCGCCAGCTTGGCGAACTCACCGGCGCCGCCTGCGCCACGCTGGTAGCCGAAATGGCCGAACGCCATCATGGCCCGGTGGTGCTGGTGGCGCCTGACATGCAAAACGCCCTGCGTTTGAATGATGAAATCAGGCAATTTACCGATAGCATGGTGATCGGCCTCGCTGACTGGGAAACCCTGCCCTACGATAGCTTTTCGCCACATCAGGATATTATCTCTTCGCGCCTTGCGACTTTATACCAGTTGCCAACCATGCAGCGCGGCGTGCTTATCGTTCCGGTCAGCACTCTGATGCAGAAGGTCTGCCCGCATAATTATCTGCACGGTCACGCGCTGGTAATGAAAAAAGGGCAGCGTCTGTCGCGCGATGCGCTACGCACGCAGTTGGACTGCGCCGGTTACCGCCATGTCGATCAGGTAATGGAACACGGCGAATACGCGACCCGCGGCGCCCTGCTCGACCTCTTCCCGATGGGCAGCGAGCAGCCCTATCGCCTCGATTTCTTTGATGACGAAATAGACAGCCTGCGGTTATTCGATGTTGATAGCCAGCGTACTCTGGAAGAAGTCGAGGCCATCAATTTGCTGCCGGCGCATGAGTTCCCAACCGACCAGGCGGCGATCGAACTGTTCCGCAGCCAGTGGCGCGATCGCTTTGACGTGAAGCGCGATCCGGAACATATCTACCAGCAGGTAAGCAAAGGTACCCTGCCCGCCGGGATCGAATACTGGCAACCGCTGTTCTTCAACGAGCCGCTGCCGCCGCTGTTTAGCTATTTCCCCTCCAGTACGCTGATTGTGAATACCGGCGATCTGGAGCACAGCGCCGAGCGTTTCCAGAATGAAACCCGCGCCCGCTTTGAAAACCGCGGCGTCGATCCGATGCGCCCGCTGCTACCGCCGGAACAACTGTGGCTGCGCAGCGACGAACTTTTTAGCGAGCTGAAAAAATGGCCGCGGGTCCAGTTAAAAACCGAGCGTCTGGCGGAGAAAGCCGCTCATACTAATCTCGGCTATCAACCCCTGCCCGAGTTGGCGATTCAGGCGCAGAATAAAGCGCCGCTGGACAACCTGCGACGCTTCCTTGAATCCTTCAGCGGCCCGGTGATTTTCTCCGTTGAAAGCGAAGGCCGCCGCGAGGCGCTGGGCGAGATGCTGGCGCGCATCAAAGTTGCGCCAAAACATATATTGCGCCTGCAGGAAGCCAGCGGAAATGGTCGTTTCCTGATGATCGGCGCCGCCGAGCACGGATTTATCGACAGCCAGGCTAATCTGGCGCTGATTTGCGAAAGCGATCTGCTGGGCGAACGCGTCGCCCGCCGTCGTCAGGATTCCCGCCGTACCATTAACCCCGATACGCTCATTCGCAACCTGGCGGAACTACATATCGGACAGCCGGTGGTGCACCTTGAACATGGGGTGGGTCGTTATGCGGGGATGACCACCCTCGAAGCCGGGGGCATCAAAGGCGAATATCTGATGCTGACCTACGCCAACGACGCCAAACTGTACGTCCCGGTATCGTCACTGCATTTGATTAGCCGCTACGCCGGCGGGGCGGAAGAAAATGCGCCGCTACATAAACTGGGCGGCGATGCCTGGGCGCGGGCAAGGCAAAAAGCGGCGGAGAAAGTGCGCGACGTCGCCGCCGAACTGCTGGATATCTACGCCCAGCGCGCGGCCAAAGAAGGCTTCGCCTTTAAGCATGACCGCGAGCAGTATCAATTATTCTGCGATGGTTTCCCGTTCGAAACCACGCCGGATCAGGCGCAGGCGATCAACGCCGTTCTCAGCGATATGTGCCAGCCGCTGGCAATGGACCGCCTGGTCTGCGGCGACGTTGGCTTCGGGAAAACCGAAGTGGCGATGCGCGCCGCCTTCCTCGCCGTCGAAAACCACAAACAGGTGGCCGTGCTGGTGCCGACCACCCTGCTCGCCCAGCAGCACTACGATAACTTCCGCGACCGCTTCGCCAACTGGCCGGTACGCATTGAGATGCTATCGCGTTTCCGCAGCGCCAAAGAGCAGGCGCAGATCCTCGAACAGGCGGCAGAAGGTAAAATCGATATTCTGATCGGCACCCATAAGCTGCTGCAAAATGAAGTCAAGCTGCGCGACCTGGGTCTGCTTATCGTCGATGAAGAACACCGCTTCGGGGTGCGTCATAAAGAACGCATCAAGGCGATGCGCGCGGACGTCGATATCCTGACGCTGACCGCCACGCCTATTCCGCGTACGCTTAATATGGCGATGAGCGGAATGCGCGATCTGTCCATTATCGCCACCCCGCCAGCTCGCCGTCTGGCGGTAAAAACCTTTGTCCGCGAATATGACGCGCTGGTGGTTCGCGAGGCGATCCTGCGTGAAGTCCTGCGCGGCGGTCAGGTTTACTATCTGTATAACGATGTTGAAAATATTCAGAAAGCGGCGGATCGTCTGGCGGAACTGGTGCCGGAGGCGCGAATTGCCATCGGTCACGGCCAGATGCGCGAACGCGAACTGGAACGGGTGATGAATGATTTCCATCACCAGCGTTTTAACGTGCTGGTCTGTACGACAATTATTGAAACCGGCATCGATATCCCGACCGCCAATACCATCATCATTGAGCGCGCCGATCACTTCGGCCTTGCCCAGCTGCACCAGCTGCGCGGCCGCGTGGGTCGTTCGCACCATCAGGCCTACGCCTGGCTGCTCACCCCGCATCCGAAAGCCATGACCACCGACGCGCAGAAACGCCTGGAAGCTATCGCTTCGCTGGAAGACCTCGGCGCCGGCTTTGCCCTCGCGACCCACGATCTTGAAATTCGCGGCGCCGGCGAACTGCTGGGAGAAGGTCAGAGCGGACAGATGGAAACTATCGGCTTCTCGCTGTATATGGAACTGCTGGAGAACGCCGTCGATGCCCTGAAAGAGGGTCGCGAGCCGTCGCTGGAAGATCTCACCAGCCAGCAGACGGAAGTGGAGCTGCGCATGCCGGCGTTGCTGCCGGATGACTTTATTCCCGACGTGAACACCCGTCTGTCGTTCTATAAGCGTATCGCCAGCACCAAAAACGAACACGATCTCGATGAGATCAAAGTCGAGCTGATCGATCGCTTTGGCACATTGCCGGATGCGGCGCGTAATTTGCTGGATATCACGCGCCTACGCCAGCAGGCGCAAAAACTGGGGATCCATAAGCTGGAGTGCAATGAAAAAGGCGGCGTGATCGAGTTTAACGAGAAAAATAATGTGAACCCGGTCTGGCTTATCGGTCTGCTGCAGAAGCAGCCGCAACATTACCGGCTGGATGGGCCAACTCGTCTTAAATTCTTCCAGGAGCTGGATGAGCGTAAAACACGTATGGACTGGGTACGCCAGTTTATGCGTCAGCTGGAAGAAAACGCCACCGCTTGATAAAAAAGAGATGCGGTTGTTAGAACCGCATCTCTTTACTTGTCACAGTTAGCAAACTTTACAAACATTTTGCAATCCACCTGGATTTCCCAACACTCTCCCGCGCCATAATTGACATTGATTATCTTATAAAAATAACCATTTATTTATTGTGGAATTATGGTAATGATAAATATCTCGCGTGTTACAACCTGGCTTACGGCATTCGCTCTCGCGGCGACGCTGGCCCTTCCCGCCCGCGCCAATACCTGGCCGTTACCGCCGAGCGGTAGCCGTCTGGTCGGGCAGAATCAGTTTCATGTAGTGCAGGATAACGGCGGATCGCTGGAAGCGATTGCCAAAAAATACAACGTTGGTTTTCTCGCGCTGCTGCAGGCTAATCCCGGGGTCGATCCTTATGTGCCGCGCGCCGGTAGCGTGCTGACCATCCCGCTGCAGACGCTGCTGCCTGACGCCCCCCGTGAAGGTCTGGTGCTCAATATCGCCGAGCTGCGCCTGTACTACTATCCACCAGGACAGAATAGCGTGACCGTTTATCCGATAGGTATCGGCCAGCTTGGCGGCGATACCCTGACCCCGACGATGGTCACTACCGTTTCCGATAAGCGCGCCAACCCCACCTGGACACCAACCGCCAACATCCGCGCGCGATATAAAGCGATGGGGATCGATTTGCCGGCCGTAGTCCCTGCCGGGCCGAATAACCCGATGGGACATCACGCGATTCGTCTCGCGGCCTACGGCGGCGTCTATCTACTGCACGGCACCAACGCCGATTTTGGTATCGGGATGCGCGTCAGTTCAGGCTGTATCCGCCTGCGCGATGCTGATATAAAGTCTCTGTATAACAAAATCACGCCGGGCACCAGGGTGAATATCATCAACGAACCTATCAAAGTTTCGGTAGAGCCAAACGGTACCCGTCTGGTGGAAGTCCACCAGCCGCTGTCCGAACATATCAATGACGATCCGCAGACGCTGCCAATCGTCCTGAATGCCGGCATGAAGAACTTTAAACAGGCACCGCAGACCAATCAGCAGGTGATGGAATACGCGATGGAGCTGCGCTCCGGAATGCCGGTCGATGTGACCCGCCATCAGCTTCCCGCTGAGCAAGCCATGTAGTGCATTTCCGGATGGTAGAATGTAAAAACCCCGCCAGGCACGGCGGGTTTTTTGTGGCAATCGCCAGCTTCGCTGACGAGGTTTCGCGGGGCGCGGTCCCATGAAGGGGTGTGGACCGCGTCGCGAGAGTGGCATAACAAAGGGAACGACTTTTACTGCTTACTACACGCGTTCTGCTGAAGGGGGTCAGGAACGCGTTTTGTCTGTGGCATGACAGGGGTTACAACATTTATTTATAGATAACTGCGGTACCGTGCAGGGTATTAGGACCGGTTACCGAGGTAATACGGTAAGAGGTCGCCCCCATCTCGTCGGCTTTCTGTGCCAGCTGCTCTTCAAGCGAACCCAGATTGGTGCCGGCGGATGCGGAAACGGTACCGATTTTATGTTGACCTGCTGGGGGGGATTGCACCTCAACAGCGGCGAAACTTGCGAATGAGAGTGAGCTCAGTACGGCAGCAAGTGCCAGTTTTTGGACGTTTTTCATGATTATTATACCTATGCAGATGATTTTTATAGTAGGGTCGCAAGAATTAACTTAACGATCGATAGGTAAATGATAATGTGATCCAGGTCACAGGTCAACTCATTTTTATAACGATCATTTAACTATTTATAAAATGCTTAATTTTCATACACATATGAATTATTTATTTTTGGACTTCTGCCGCTGGTAGCGTGACGCGTTTATTTTTATAATGGTCGTTCAACAACCCAACATAGGTACAACGGCATCATGACAACTGACGTTCAAAGTTGCGCAAAAAAAAGCCGTGGCCGACCTAAAGTGTTCGACAGGGACGCGGCGCTGGACAAGGCCATGACACTTTTCTGGCAGCACGGCTATGAAGCAACTTCGCTGGCCGATCTCGTCGAAGCGACCGGTGCGAAAGCCCCGACGCTATACGCCGAGTTCGTGAACAAAGAAGGCTTATTCCGCGCGGTGCTGGATCGCTACATTTCCCGCTTCGCCGCCAAACACGAAGCCCTGCTATTCGATGACCACAAAACCGTCGATCAGGCGCTGCGCGACTATTTCACCGCTGTCGCCACCTGCTTTACCAGCAAAGATACTCCGGCAGGCTGTTTTATGATTAACCCCTCCGCGGCGCTGGCCGCCTCTTCAACCGATATCGCCAACACCATTAAGTCGCGGCACGCGGTGCAGGAACAAACGTTGACGCAATTTTTACAGCAGCGTCAGCAACGCGGCGAACTACCTGCGCAGGGCAATGTCTTGCAGCTGGCGCAGTTTTTAAACTGCATGCTGCAAGGAATGTCGATCAGTGCGCGCGAAGGCGCTGATTTTGCCACCCTGAAACAGATTAGTGACACGACGCTGCGCCTGTGGCCGCAAATCCTGCAACCTTAATCCCCTACCGGCGGCCGTCGCTCGCCGGTTTTTTCCCCATCTGCTGAATACCCTTACTTTTCTCAATATTTTCATTATGTTGATTTGCTGTAAATGATATTGATAACGATAATCAATATGTGCAAAATTCGCATTTGTCTTTCTATATGTTTCACGCTGTAACAGCCGCGCCTGTGGCTGAAAAAAATAACAACAGTAATGACTAACTCATATCAAGGAATGCGAATGAACAAGCGCCTCTGGCTGCTCAATCCTCTGCTGCTGGCCACCGCCCTGCCAGCCTTTACCGCGCAGGCCGCCGATGAAGACGATATTATCGTTAGCGCCAACCGTAACCACCGTACCGTCGCCGAGATGGCGCAAACCACCTGGGTGATTGAAGGCCAGGAGATTGAGCAACAGGTTCAGGGTGGCAAAGAGTTTAAAGATGTCCTCGCGCAGCTGATCCCCGGGATAGATGTCAGCAGCCAGGGGCGTACCAACTACGGCATGAACATGCGCGGACGCGCCATCGTCGTGCTCATCGACGGCGTGCGTCTCAATTCATCGCGTACCGATAGCCGCCAGCTTGACGCCATCGATCCGTTTAACATCGAACATATTGAAGTTATTTCCGGCGCCACGTCGTTATACGGCGGCGGCAGTACCGGCGGTCTGATTAATATCGTCACGAAAAAAGGCCAGCAGGAACGCCAGGTGGATCTGGAGCTGGGTGGTAAAACCGGCTTTGCCAATAGCAACGATCATGATGAACGAGTAGCGGCGGCCGTCAGCGGGGGTACCGATCATGCTTCCGGCCGATTGTCGGTGGCCTATCAGCGCTTCGGCGGCTGGTATGACGGCAACAATGACGCGCTGATCCTCGATAATACCCAAACCGGCTTACAGCATTCGGACCGACTCGACGTGATGGGTACCGGAACCATCGAAATCGATGACCAGCGCCAGCTCCAGCTTGTCACGCAGTACTATAAGAGCCAGGGCGATGATTATGGTCTGAATTTGGGCAAAGATATGTCTGCGGTACTTGGCGAAAGTAAAGCCTGGACCTCTAACGGGCTTAACTCCGATCGCGTGCCTGGTACCGAGCGTCATTTGATCAGTCTGCAATACTCCGACGCCGACTTCTTCGGCCAGAATATGGTCAGCCAGATTTATTACCGCGACGAATCACTGACCTTCTACCCCTTCCCGGCCCTGAGCAAAGGGCAAATCAGCAGTTTTTCCGCTTCACAGCAGGATACCGATCAGTACGGCGCTAAGATCACCTTCAACAGCCAACCGCTGACGGGATGGGATCTGACCTGGGGCGTTGATGCCGACCATGAAACCTTCAACTCCAACCAAATGTTCTTCGACCTGGATAAAGCAATGGCTTCCGGCGGCCTGAATAATCAGTCAGCCTACACCACCGGCCGCTATCCAGGCTACAGCATCACCAATCTCGCGCCGTTCCTGCAAACCAGCTATGACCTGAACGACATCTTCACCCTTAGCGGCGGCGTGCGCTATCAATGGACGGAAAACCGCGTCGATGATTTTGTCGGCTACGCGCAGCAGCAGGATGTCGCTAAAGGCAAATATCAGTCGGCGGATGCCATTCCTGGCGGTAAGACCGATTATGATAACTTCCTCTTTAATGCCGGGATCGTCGCCCACATTACCGAACGCCAGCAGACCTGGTTTAACTTCTCTCAGGGCGTCGAACTACCGGATCCGGGCAAATATTACGGTATCGGCAGCTACGGCGCCGCGGTCAACGGCCATCTGCCGCTGGTCTCGAGCGTTAACGTCGGCGACTCGCCGCTACAGGGGATCAAAGTTAACTCCTGGGAGCTGGGCTGGCGTTACACCGGCGACAACCTGCGCACCCAGCTTGCCGCTTATTACTCGACATCAGACAAAACCATCGTAGTTAACCGCAGCGATATGACCATTGATGTGCAATCGGATAAACGACGCATTTACGGCGTGGAAGGCGCGGTGGACTACTTCGTGCCTGATAGCGACTGGAGCCTGGGCGCTAACTTCAACGTGCTGAAATCGCAAGTAAAAACCGATGGCAGTTGGCAGAAGTGGGACGTCACCCTGGCCTCGCCGTCGAAAGCCACCGCCTGGGTCGGCTGGGCGCCGGACCCGTGGTCGCTACGCGTGCAAAGCCAGCAGGTATTTGATTTAAGCGATGCCAGCGGCAATAAGCTTGATGGGTACAATACCGTCGATTTTATCGGTAGCTATTTGCTGCCGGTGGGTAAACTGACCTTTAGCATCGAAAACTTGCTGAACGAAGATTACGTCACCATCTGGGGACAGCGCGCGCCGCTGTTGTACAGTCCAACCTATGGCAGCGCCGGGCTGTACGAATATAAAGGCCGTGGCCGGACCTTCGGCCTGAACTACGCGTTAACGTTCTAATAAAAAAAGCCCCTCAGCCTGAGTGATTGAGGGGCTAATAGCTTAAAACTGCTGTTTTACGCTTTGTTATTCAGAATCAACTGACCGTTGCTGTCCAGCGGGATTTGCGCCCCCGGCTGGTGGTCCATGCGGATTTTGCCCTGCTGGTCGCCGATTTTATAGGTAACATCATAACCGAGCATTTTTTCCGACTTGTCGTAAACCGTCTTACAGCGCTGCTGGGTGGTGGTATAGGTGTCGTTATCCTGCATCGAGCCCTGAATTTGGTTACCGGCATAGCCGCCGCCCAGCGCGCCAACCACGGTAGCGACATCACGCCCTCGCCCGCCGCCAAACTGGTGGCCAATCACACCCCCGGCGACCGCGCCGAGAACGGAACCGGCAATACGGTTTTCATCCTGCACCGGACGACGATGGGTAACGGTCACGTTACGGCATTCCTGACGCGGCGTTTTTATGCTTTCTTTTATCGGCGTACTGGACACCACTTGCGCATATTGCGGGCCACGATCTAATACATTGAGACCGGCAACGGCGGCGACGCCCAACGCGGCGGCAACGCCAATCCCAATACCCGCCAACATTGATTTATTCACGGGAATTCCTCCTTCATTGCTGTTACTAGCAATTCTGCGTGCTGCTCAGGGGGTATGCAAATCAGAAAGCGGATGAAAAATGCGGGAACCTACGGCAAATCAAGGGGATTCAGAGGATTCCTAACAGGAATTAGCGATTCTGGCAGAAGGATATGCTGTGTTTTCAGGATAGCGCCGCGATGGCGCTATCCTGATTGCTGACAGCTTAGTGCAGCTTGAGACGCGGACGAATGATGCGGTTAATACGTCCTACCAACATCATCAGGCCGGTCTTGAAATAGCCGTGTAACGCAATCTGATGCATGCGGTACAGCGAGATATACACGAAGCGCGCAATTCGCCCTTCAACCATCATCGAGCCACGCATCAGGTTACCCATCAGGCTGCCAACGGTGGAGTAGTTCGACAGGGAGACCAGTGAACCGTGATCTTTATAGACATACGGTTTCAGCACTTTACCTTTCATCTGCGCCAGAATGTTATTCAACGCGCAGGTCGCCATCTGGTGCGCCGCCTGGGCGCGTGGAGGTACAAAGCCGCCTTCCGGACGAGCGCATGAGGCACAATCGCCGATAGCGTAGATATCCGGATCACGCGTTGTCTGCAGCGTCGGCTCCACCACCAGTTGGTTAATGCGGTTGGTCTCCAGGCCGCCAATCTCTTTCATGAAATCAGGCGCTTTGATGCCCGCCGCCCACACCATCAGGTCGGCATCAATAAATTGACCATCTTTAGTGTGCAGGCCGTTAACGTCTGCGCTGGTCACCATGGTCTGCGTCAGGACACGTACGCCAAGCTTAGTCAGTTCATTGTGCGCGGCGCCGGAAATGCGCGGCGGCAGCGCCGGAAGAATACGTTCGCCGGCTTCAACCAGCGTCACGTTCAGCGCTTCGTTGGTCAACCCTTTGTAACCATAGCTATGCAGCTGTTTCACCGCATTATGTAGCTCGGCGGACAGCTCAACCCCGGTAGCCCCGCCGCCAACGATGGCGATATTGACCTTACCGTTGGCGCCGAGGTTTGCAGAATACTTGAGGAACAGGTTAAGCATTTCCTGATGGAAACGGCGCGCCTGGTGCGGGTTATCAAGGAAAATGCAGTTTTCCTTCACCCCTGGCGTGTTAAAGTCATTGGAGGTACTACCCAGCGCCATCACCAGCGTGTCGTACGGCAGCTTACGCTCGGCAACCAACAGCTCGCCTTTCTCGTTGCGCAGTTCCGCGAGAGTAATGGTCTTTCCTTCGCGATTGATATCCACCACCGATCCTAACTGGAACTGGAAACCGTGGTTACGCGCATGCGCCAGGTAGCTCAGCGCATCAACGCCCTCATCCAGAGAACCGGTCGCCACTTCATGCAGTAGCGGCTTCCACAGGTGGCTATGGTTGCGATCCACCAGCGTAATTTTCGCTTTTTTGTTGCGGCCCAGCTTTCTACCCAACTGAGTAGCCAGTTCCAGTCCGCCGGCACCACCACCTACAATAACGATTCTTTTCAATGGCGTAGTCACAAGACCCCCTAAAAGTATTAACCAATTGTTAATTAAAAGTTATTCAAATAGCTCTTAGTTAACAATAAGTTGCGGCAATGAAACCATTCAGCAGGACCGAGAATAGCATGAACGGAACATTGGTCATACCAAAATTGATGTGCATCAAGTTTTACCGCATATTTTTTAAACGAACAACGTCAATTATGGACAAGAAAAAGCCCGCGGCGTTTGCACGCGGCGGGCTGAGAAAGTGAAAACAAGGTTAGCCGAGGGTCTTAAAAGCCTTTATTCGCTGCAGATGCGGTGAAAGACTTTTAAATTTGTGCGTCTGTTCTTCATCCCAGATGATTTCGTAATAATGATGCAGCACTTCAGCCGAGCGTTGGCTATCCAGCGCCTCATCATGGCGTGATAGCATCACCAGGCAGCGGTCGCGATTTTTTTCGCGGAAGTTGTTCACGCACTTGGTGGCGATATCCTGATACTCTTCCGGCCTGTCGATTTTCCCTTCCATGTTCTCGTAGGGGAACAGGTTCGGGTTGAACACGGCCTGCCGAATATCGCAGAGGAAACCGATCCTTTCCGCCCAGTAACCGCCTAACCCGACGCCGCATATGAGCGGCCGATCGTCGGCAGTGAGCTGCAGCATTTTGTCGACTTCCTTCAACAAATGCTGCATATCATGTTTTGGATGGAGCGTACTGTAGCTAATCAACCGCACGTCAGGGTCGATAAACTGCAGCTGCAGCACCTTTTCATGGTTACCGGGGCTGTTAGAGTCAAAACCGTGTAAATAGATAATCATCGTATCCTCACCAGACAACAACGCCCTTCAGGTTAACTACGCAGACTTCGCTTCTTGCCAGCGCGCATGGAGCTGTTCCAGCTGTGCGCTTACCGTTTGCCAACGAGCGGAATCTCGCAGTTCCTGACGGGTAAATGAACCTTTATGATACAATTTTGTAACACGCTCTGCTTTGATCGGGGACAGGTTATCCAATACGCTCACCGCGCCTTTACGATTATTGCAGACCAGGATCATATCGCAACCGGCATCGAGCGATGCCTGCCCACGTTCAGCATAGCTGCCCATGATCGCCGCCCCTTCCATCGACAGGTCGTCTGAGAAGATGACGCCATCAAAGCCCAGCTCGCCGCGCAGCACCGTTTTCAGCCAGTATTCTGAACCACTCGCCGGGCGCGGATCGATGTCAGAGTAAATCACATGCGCCGGCATAATCGCATCCAGGCGTTGTTCATCGGTCAGGCTCTTGAACACCGCCATATCTTTAGCACGGATTTCCGCTGCCGGACGCGGATCAAACGGTGTCTCTTTGTGTGAATCCGCCGTCACCGCGCCGTGGCCCGGGAAGTGTTTACCGGTGGTTTTCATACCGGCGGCATGCATACCGTCAATGAAATGACGCGCCATCACCAGCGCCTTTTGCGGGTCTTCATGCCATGAGCGTTCGCCGATCGCAGCGCTGATGTGCCCCACATCCAGCACCGGCGCGAAGCTGATATCAATATCCATGGCAATCATTTCGCTGGCCATCAGCCAACCGGCTTCTGCGGCGAGCTTACCGCCCTCTTCCACCCCCAGCAGCGCGGCAAAAGACTGCGCGGCCGGCAGACGGGTAAAACCTTCGCGAAAGCGCTGCACACGCCCACCTTCCTGATCCACCGCCACCACGAGATGATTACGCGAGGCCTCGCGGATTTGGCGTACCAGTTCGCGCAACTGCGCCGGATCGTGGTAGTTGCGGGTAAACAAAATTAAGCCGCCGACCAAAGGATGAGCCAGAATCTCACGCTCTTCCGCATCCAGTTCAAAACCTTCGACATCCAACATTACCGGACCCACACAGACCTCTCTTATCCTTTATTTTCTGTTTTTAACTGACGCCATGTCGCATCCGCCAGTGCAATAAATTGCCGGTCGCCGCTCTGCTGCCAGCGCCGCTCATACCAGCCCGCCATCAATATAAGGACCCACGGCCGCCAACGCTGTATTTGCCGCCGCAGTTGCTGCTTATCAATTCGGGCAAAGCGCGAATACTCATTGAGCAGCTGGCAACGCGTATGGGCATCGCACCATACCGCCGCCAGTTCAAGCGCGATATCGCCGTCTCCCGCATACTCCCAGTCAATCAAGCGCAGACCGTCGCGGCTATGAATAATATTACCAGCGTGGACGTCCATATGCAGAGGCGCTAAACGCAACGGCCGCGGTTCACGCTGGCGCAATAACCGTTTATGCCAGCGCAGCCAGAAAACGGTGCGCCTGGTCGGATCGCACTGCTGCCAGTACAACTCAAGCAGCGGCGCCAGCTCGATGCGCCAGCCAAAACGCGGCTGTTGGTGCAGATGATACAATAACCCGGCAAGCGAAGGGCACTCCGGCAGCGCGCTTTTCACTTCTCCTGCGCAATACTCCACCACCATCCAGCGTGGCGAAAAGAACACCGGCGCCGGCGAAAGCGACGCCGGAAGGTGCTGAAGCGCACGGTACTGGCGCAGAAAATGGCTGAGCGGCGCCAGCGGATCGTGAGGCTGGCGCAACACCAGCCGACGGACGCCATCGCTGATAACGCAACTGCCGCCGCTAAGACCGTTTTCAGTCAAGGCGGCGACAGGTGAATAGCGAGGAAAGAAGCGCGACAAGAGCTCGTCGCGCGTAAGCTTATTGTTGCTGAACCGCACCTTTGCCTGACCAGATAATCTCGCCGGACTGCACCAGCATCAGCTGCATTTTCAGCTCCGGCGCATTCACGTTGCCGGTGGCGTTGGAATACAGCACGTACTGTGCGCCAACGGTGCGCGCAATCCCCATCGCTTTGCTGCGGCTGCCGAGACTATCCTGCGGCGACAGGCCCAGCTGTTGTTTAGCCACCGCAAGCTGCTGAGTCGATACCAGCGTAAACTTGCCGTTGCCCGCCAGCGCGTTGCGCAGCGCGGAGGTCGCTTCGGCCGCATTCAGCGATCCGTTGGTACGGTTATTGACGCTATCCACCAACAGAATGCTGCCAGCGTTCACTCCGCCGGCCTGCAGCATCTGGCCGACCATTGGTTGTACGGCGGCGTCCCAGTTGTAGTGACGAACGCGCGGAGCAGGCTGAGACGGCTGCGATGGCTGTTCGCCGCCGTGTTCGATCGGCCCCGGCTGCGTTGGTACCGTCGGCACGGCACCTCCGGCAGCGCAACGAATGCGCCAAACGGTTTTACGCCGGTGACACGGCCTTCAAAAATATTCCCTACCTCAATCGCCAAAACTCAATACTCCTTGTTGACTAATATGTTTCCCGCCGGCCGCAAGCCGCCCGGGGCGCGGCATCAGTTGCCCGTCACATCCACGAAGATGCGCTCGTTGGCCGCCGCATAATTGTAAGAGTCCCGCGCGACCCACTCGGTCACGTCGTCCGAGTCGCCGCTGAGGATGCGCTGCATCTCCTCGTTCTGGGTCTTCTGCTGGTCGATCTGCTCCTGCAGGGTGTCCAGCTCCGCTTTCTTGGAGCTGAGCGCCACCTGATTTGCGATGTACGCCGCCAGCATACTCAGCAAAAGCAGAAGGAAGAGCAGTTTCAGCACAGCGCCCACGACGGACGCCTTTCTCTTCCGCTTTTTCCGGCTCGGATTTGCCATAACACAGTGCCTCCCGTTTTCGGACAGCAGGCCCGATGCGCCTGTACTCTCACTTTGATACGTTTGAATTATACAACATACGCCGTGGTGTTGGCAAGCTCTTTTTCTGTTTTTTTGCAAGTCTTTTTTCGTTCCGCCGTACTTTGGCGGCGGCGCGGGCGGCTTTCCACGGGGCGATGCACCGGGCGGCGAGCTGCACCGGCCCCAGCAGCAGTTTCCCCGCAAAGGCTTCGGCAGCGGCGAACAGAGGCCGCAGCGCTGCCTGCACCGCCATCCATTCAGGTCTAATATATACCCGGACATCAGTCT
>OGZV01002275.1_pt1 | contig 15479 bp, 9 predicted proteins | sample 1576861 | NCBI WGS metagenome assembly OGZV01 (sample SAMEA3541501, study PRJEB24748) | human gut metagenome | biome: human gut; feature: human-associated habitat; material: faeces | place: China | collected 2012
TCTCCTACCTGGCAGGCTGGATTGGGATGCTGGTGGCAGAATTACCACTGTTGATACATACTTACAGAGAATCAAAAATCACCGGCTAATATTTTAAGCTATGCAAGCACTGTTTTCTCATTAGCAAATCAGGAAGGACTTCTAGTATAGAATATTTTTGCGACCGGCATTCATGCCGGTCGCATTTTTATATTAGCAAATTTACATCTGCTGTATACTATTTTCTTTTCTTAGCAACTACTGTAATACCTGCCATTCCTGCACAGGAAACTACAAAGAGTGCAGCCCAGAGTAATACATTGTTTGTATCTCCTGTCTTAACTGTATTCACATTTGCTACAGTCTTAGTTGCTGATGTAATCTTTCCATTATTTCCAGAATCACCACTATTACCTGTGTTACCATTGTTTCCGGAGTTACTATTATTGCCAGTATTTCCGTTGCCGGAACCGTTATTTCCGTTATCCCCGTTATCGCCATTATCGGAACCGTTATTTCCGTTATCCCCGTTATCGCCATTATCGGAACCATTATTTCCGTTATCTGTTGTTGTAAATTTCTCTAATGGAGGCAGTGCATTAATTCCAGCTTTCCAGTACAAATCGGCTAACGGATCATTCTCAGCACCGCTGATCATTGTTCCGTCTTCAATATGAGTGCTGGAACTGATAACTTTTACATCTCCATCAATTGCTTTTCCAGCCTCTGCTTTGTTAGATGTATTAGCGGTTGCTCCCTGAAGGAATACTTTTTTCGTTGCAATTGTTCCTTTTCCGGATACAGCATTTCCACCATTTCCCCAGAGAACATCTCCACCGATTGCAACTAATTTTCCATCTCCTGTAATCTGGCTGCCTTCTGTAATGTCAATGGCTGTTCCACCGTCTGTATAAAGCAGAGTCTTTCCGCTTCCGCCGTAAGCTACAAGTGTTGTGTCCTTATCTGCCAGAGTTAATGTTCCATTTACACGGAGTGCTGTCTGTCCGATATCGCTTCCGCCATCATCACCTAATATAGCTACCGTACCCTTTACGGTTACATTTCCATTTGCCACTGCAACCGGCTCAGAAGTTGTACGGTCTGTCAGATCTCCGTTTGCAAGATAATTTGCGTGAGAGTAAATTGCTGCATTTTCCAAAGCAGCACCGTCTGCAAGACGAAGTTGTCCACACAGAGATGCTCCTGTTGTAAATTCGTTGTTGAAAGAATCATAGTTCATAGAAAATGTTCCTCCGCTCTGTACATCGATAATTCCCTGTACAACAGAATCAGAAAGCGTCAGTTTACCACCATTTTCTACAATAATATGTACACTGCTGAGTACTTCCATATTTGTCAGTGTCAGATTGCATCCACTCGGAATATAAAGTGTCTGAGGAATATTTCCAGCTACGACCTGCTTCCACGGAATGTCATACCCCAGATATCCGTAAGTTCCGCTCTCGTGGGAACCGAACCATGCCTCCAAATACGCTGGCACACGGACGCTCTCTTCCTCACCGTTTACATTACTTCCAAATTTACTGATTGCCCATGGTTCCATAATATCCCATGCATAGAGTCCATTTCCATAATCTTTAAAATTCTCTTTCTTCATCTGGTCTGCAAGCGTTTCCTCGCCGCTGTAAATTTTGAATGGCAGTGTGTTGCTGACTGCGCTGCGTCCCTGCTGATCCTCAATAGACACGGAAACCAGATAACTTCCAGGATCTTTTGGCGTGCCGCTAAGTGTCAGATCACTGCTGATCGTCATATATACGCCCTGCATACCGCTGTCACTATCTGCAGATGTTCCTTTTTCTGTGTCCGGAACGATGCTAACACTGCATTTGCTTCCATTCAATTTAATCTTAGCCATATTATCCAGCTCTTCCCAATCCTTGTCAGCAACGTCTTTTCCTTTTTCTACCAGTGCGCCGTATACTTTCACTGCACTGTTCTTATTGCTTGAGGAACCGCCGACGCTGGCACTGGACACTCCATCGTAATCTTTCTGTCCTACGATTGCCGCCTCAAATTCTCCTTCGATTTTTACATGAAGCTCGTATGGATCTCCCTTACCATCATCTTCTACAAGAGAAGCATTTCCATTTGTATCAATGACAAGCTTAAATGTCAGATCATCATATCCATTTGCAGAAATTGCAACTACATCTCCGCTCTTCAATGCTGGAATTTCAGGATTAGCGGCAAAGTCTTTTGTTGCAAAGATAAGTTTATTGTTATCTGTATCTTTTTTGTATGCTCCACCTGCTGACAAGCTATAGGACTTCTCTTCCCATGCTGTAGTATTTACCTTCACATCTGTAATTTCCCCTACATAACCATCTGCATTTTTGAATTCAAGTTCCCAGTTATTCCCAAAGTAATCTGTTCCAATGCTGACCTGGCTTAATTCAATTGCACCATTTTGTGCCGGTGCTTTCTCCTTAAATGTCGCGGATACTGTGACATTTTCTGCCGGCATTGTAAATGTATAAGTTTCTCCAGAACCGGTCACGTCAACATTTTTATTGTTCTCAGTTGTTACTGTCACTGCATCAATCTCGTAGTTTTCAGCCGGTGTTGCTGTTACAGTCACTGTATCTCCTGCTTTCAGGTCTTTATCTTTATCCAGTGCTACTGTACCGTTAGAAGCTTTCTTTGCCATCGCTGTGTATGTAGCCTCTGTATTTCCGCCAGTTGTATCTTTCTTTACAGTTGCTGTGTACACATACGGATATGTTGAAGTATCTTTCGTCACTTCTAAGTTTAAGTCTTGATACCCCTCTGCTGTTATCTTAATAGTCGCCGGATAAGAAGGGTTGGTAAGTTTTAACGCGGTATAACTTCCATATCCTCCCATAACACTTCCTACTTTCCATAAATTTTCACTGCTTCCCCAGTCAAGCGTACCTTTTGTATAGTTTGTCTCATTTACTGTAACGCTGCTGATCTTATTCATCCAGTCTGTATCTTCAAATTCCAAAGCCATATACTCTGGCATAAAGCCAGTTACCGTACATGATTTTACTTCCGTCGGTGCTGCTTTCCCCTCTGCTGCCATTACAGGAGTAACTGTCATGCACAGTAAAAGTAACACTGACAGAAACAGTGATGCAATTCTTTTCCAATTCTTTTTCATTTGTCTCTCCTTCATTATTTTCTGAATTTTGTTGATAATTTTTTTCGTTTTAATCACACAAAATATATTGCCGTAATCCTCCTTTCATGCTATATTAATCAAAGCTTTGTTAGTAGATTCTAACTACAATACAAAATGCTACCAATAATTCCCATAACTGTCAATTTTATATTTATTTATTGATAATTATTCTTAATTAAACATATATATTTCTTTGTTTATTTTATAATTTGCATTGTAACAATATTATTTCGTTTTATTTTACTCTAAGGAGGCGTGACATGAAAAAGTGCATACCTGTGTTACTTATGCTTACAATATTAATATGTGGATGTTCCAAGCAGGCTCAGGAATCAACATCTGAGCCGGTTTCAGATACATTTTTCGCCATGGATACGACTATGGATTTTCGTATTTACGGTGATAAAAGTCTTTTACAGGACGCGCAGAATGTTATCACAGATCTGGAAAAGAAAGTATCTGTCACAGATTCTGACAGTGAGATTTATAAAATCAATGAAAATGGTTCCGGAATTCTAAGCGGTGAAGCTGACACTCTGATGAAAAATGCTCTTGAAATGTGCCGGCGTACCAACGGTGCTCTGGATATTTCCATCTACCCAATCGTAAAAGCATGGGGATTTACAACCGGAAGCTATCAGGTTCCTGACGAGGAGACAATTCAGACGCTTCTGACTAAAGTAGATTACACACAGATCCAATATGACGAAGCATCTGGAAATGTCACAATTTCGGAAGGTATGACCATTGATCTTGGCAGTATTGCCAAGGGCTATGCAGGTGAACTTGCAGCCCGGACATTGCGCGACAAAGGTGTCACTTCCGCGCTTCTGAACCTTGGTGGAAATGTACAGACGATCGGTTCTAAGCCGGACGGATCCGCCTGGATCATCGGCATCAAGGACCCGAAAAATCCAGACACTGCCATGATGGGACTGTCCGTCACCGACCAGGCCGTTGTGACCTCCGGCGGTTACGAGCGTTATTTTGAACAGGACGGACTCACTTACTGGCATATTATGGATCCTGCTACCGGACACCCTGCCAAGAGCGGGCTTCTGTCCGTCACAGTCGTTGGGGACAAAGGAGGAATTTGCGATGCCCTCTCCACTTCACTATTTGTCATGGGTCTGGATAAAGCCTATGACCTCTGGGCGAAAAGTGATGATTTCGAAGCCGTGTTCGTAGCAACCGATGGAACTGTTTATATCACAGATGGATTAAAGGATAAATTTTCATTGGCGCAAGGATATGAAGATACATCTGTAAAGATTCTGACGCGTTAAAATTCAAGAATGCCTCTGCATTATCGTAAAACAACATATTTTCGAGCAAAATATCTCATGATTTTGTTATACCTGTTCCCTGTGAGCAGGTATTTTTTTGTATAATCTTACATTTTTTTATTCTTTCAATAAGATTAAATTGTAATTCTGGTTTTAACGTGACATAATAGAAAGGTAGTGTTAAGAAAATTTAAAAAGAAAGTTAAGTGTATGTAAATAACTGACGACAAAGGAGAAATTATGGGAATATTTTCTATGGTATTGTCATTGTTAAGCGGAGTTGCTTTATTCCTGTTCGGTATGTCTTTGATGGGGGATGGACTCAAACTGGTTGCCGGTAATAAACTGGAAGCATTTCTCTACAAAATGACCAATACGCCACTGAAGGGAGTCGCACTTGGTACAGCCGTTACAAGCGTTATCCAGTCTTCTGGAGCAACGACTGTCATGGTTATCGGTTTTGTTAACTCTGGTATGATGAAGCTTCGCCAGGCCATCGGTATCATCATGGGTGCCAACATCGGAACCAGTATTACCGGTTGGATCTTATGTCTTTCTTATATAGAAGGATCTAACGGAATTGCAAGTATCCTGTCATCTGCCACAATCGCTGCGGTTGTAGCAGTTATCGGTATTATTCTTAGAATGGCGAGCAAAAGAACCGTCCACCGGAATATCGGGGACATCATGCTTGGATTTGCGATCCTCATGACTGGTATGCAGACCATGAGCGGAGCCGTCGCACCGCTTCGAGAAAGCAAAGTATTTATGGATCTGTTAACAACATTTTCAAACCCAGTCATTGGTATCCTAGTAGGTATTGTATTTACCGCCATCCTGCAGAGTGCCTCAGCAACAGTCGGTGTATTGCAGGCTTTATCTGTAACAGGACTGCTTACATTTTCCAGTGCATTTCCGATTATCCTCGGTATCGGTGTCGGAGCTTCCTGCCCGGTTCTGATTTCCGCGATCGGAGCGAATAAAAATGGTAAAAGAACTGCTCTTGTATACTTGTTGAATGATACCTTTGGAATGTTGCTTTGGTCAATCGGATTCTATATCATCCATGCATTTGTACATTTTTCATTCCTGAATACGATTATGACACCAGTGTCCATCGCACTTTTAAATACGGTTTTCCGTCTTGTAACAGTCTGTATTTTGTTTCCATTTATCCCGAAACTGGAGCAGCTTGTATGCTGGTTCGTTAAAGACAGTGCGGAAGAACTGGAAGATGAAGCAGACTTTGATCTTCTTGAGGAGCGTCTTCTTGACTACCCTGCACTGGCACTCGGACAGTGTCACCGTGCTATGAGCGGTATGGCAAGAAAACTTCGTAAAAATGTCAATCGTGCTATGAATCTGCTGAATGATTTTCAGTTAGCTAAATTCGACAAAGTTCAACGAAAAGAAGATTTGATCGACCGCTACGAATCCCGTCTGGGTGACTATCTGATCAAGCTTACCAAGCATCCGATGAATTCTGTTCAGACAAGACAGGTTTCTCTTTATCTACATATGATTAATGACTTCGAACAGATTGGAGACCATGCTGCATGCATCGCCCATATGTCTAATGAGATGAATGAGAACAAAACACAATTTTCCGAAGAAGCATGGGATGAACTGAATGTTGTTATGGAAGCTGTCCGCGAGGAGATTAATACAACTTGCAAAGCGTTTTTGGAAAATGATAAAGAACTCTCCCAGAGAGTTGCGCCACTTGGAATGGTCATTACAACTTTGTGCGATGAACTCAAGATCCGCCACGTTGAACGTATGAGTAACGGAGCCTGCGGTCTGGAAGAAGGGACGGTATATTCGGATATCCTGAACAGCTTCACACGTATCTCTGCTCACTGCGCAAGCGCAATGGTAGCACTGTCAAAGAACAGCGAAGAGCCTGTGGATATCCACATTCACAACTCAAGAGTATATCCTTCCGACACGAAAGAATATAAGACCTATCTGGCAGAATATAGTCAGAAATATGAACTCATAAAAATTGAGGAACATATTCGAAGCATGGAACCGGAAGAAGTAGAATAAAAAGTAAAGGTATCATCGCGAGATGATACCTTCTTTTTATTCTACATTTTTCTTTTACATGCGCTCCATCAATGCATCATAGACTTCTTTTGCAACTGCCAGTTTATAAGCCAGTCTTGTAGGCTGCGGTACTAATTCAACATAATATGACTGCACTTTTCCATTAAGAACAATCGCGAAATATACTTGCCCCGGAACAGATGCCTCCGGGTTTGCCGGGTCAATATTTCCCATTGTACCCGTCACACCAATCCCGATATTTGCCTCATATGTTTTCACACAGGCTTTCGCCATAGCCTCCGCTGTCTCCTTCGAATATACTGTGTACTTTTCCAAAATCTCGGCAGGAACGCCCTGCATGATTTTTGCTTCGTTGCAATAGGTGACGAAAGCTCCTTTTAACACTGCCGATGAGCCTTCGGTATCTGTAATCAGTGACGCAATCTGCCCTGAAGTCGCAGATTCCATTGTTGTAATCGTCATACCCCGCTCAATCAAGAGCTTCGTCAGTTTTCTATAATCATGTCTGATATCTGATTCGTTATATATTTTTTCCATATCATAAATCCTCCACAAAAAATTATAACACATATAACAATATCCCCTACAGATATAGGCTATTATATCGTTCCCGGTTAAACAAATAGGCAGAGAACGTTAAACAATTTCTAAACAACCTTTATTCTGCTATATTGATTTCTGGCTAAACGGACGGTATCGCTGCGTTGTTTTCGCATATTTACTGATAACGCCAATCTTCTAAACTGGTGCTATGTCAATTAAATACTTCATAGTGCCTGACACCTTGTATAGTTATAAACTCAGTAGTTTGTACTATTCTCGTAACCATCTACAGATATCAACCACTTGCACTCCTTTATAATCATAAGTTTCATGATGTGTTCTTGCAATTATCATCTTAGGATATGCATCTCTTATTGCAAGCAAAGGCGAATATTCTCTTTCAAATGTTTTTTCATCTGAAATATTATCGCTTACTTGAATATATATTTGAACCTCACGTTTCTTTGCTACAAAATCCACCTCTTTTTTATATAGTTTTCCTACATATACCTCATATCCTCTCCTACACAACTCCAGATAAACAATATTTTCGTAAACTCTTCCAAAGTCCATGTTTCGTGTACCATTGACTGCATAACGAAATGATGTATCACAAAGATAATATTTACTATTATTTGCCAGATATTTTTTCCCTTTTAAATCATAGCGTTTTGCCTCATAGAACAGAAATGCATTTTCCAAATACCCAATGTATTTTGACACCGTCTTTCTGGTTATCTCGCTCTGGTCATTTTTTAAAGTTTTGCTGATATTATTAGGCGAAAGTAAATTACCGATGTTATCCATCATAAATTCAGATATGTTGGTGAACTCTGATTTATTTCTTATCTTATACTTTTCAACCAAATCCCTGATAAGAATGGTTGAATACACATCTCTAACGTAATCATACTGTCTGTCCTCAGTCTTATATACATAAGATCCAGGCATACCACCAGTTCGGACATACTGATCAAAAGCTTCATCATACCTGTCTGTAATTCCATAATAAGTTAGATATTCCACGAAAGAAAATGGATATACTTTTATTTCCATCGTTCTCCCTGTAAAAAGTGTTGCTAAATCTGAGCTTAGCAAAAATGCGTTTGAACCGGTAATATAAATATCATAAATTCCTTTTGTATAAATACTATTTATCACACTCTGCGCATTCTGTCATTACTCTATTCCCACTTTTTTAAAATTATTCATTTTTTGGTATTAGTTTTTAGTTTTGATTTCCTAGACATTTCCCACACTTTTTCAATGGAAAAAGGTGGAACCTATTCTCGATTCAATGGTCGAATGGGGTAACGCCTATAAAAAAATGTAGAAAAAAAAGCACTTCTTATACGTGCTTTCATTATACTTATGCAGTAAGATTTTTTCGACAAAACAGGAAGAGAATCATGCATCCTCTCCCTGTCTGTTTTTCATTTCCTATTTTCTATTCTTCTGTTTCTTCCGTTTTGTTACCTTTTATTTTTTCCATGATCTCTTCCAGATATGCGCCTTCCAGTTTGTAGCCTTTTGCGTAGATCACAAATGCAAGGATTGTAATTACAGAAGGTACAACCCCCATTAATACTCGCATTCCCATGATTGTAGACGCGCTCTGTTCTGCGTTTGCTACATAGCCGACAATTGTAAGTCCTACACCGATCAGCCAGGCAGATACTGCAGATGCGGTCTTAACAAGCAGTGTCTGGAATGAAGCGATAATACTTTCATTTCTACTTCCTAATTTTACCTGTCCATAATCGATAACATCAGCAAGCATAACGGTTGTTGCTCCTAATGTAAGACCAGAACCCAATTTATAGAAGATACCACTGATTGCTACAATTACCATGTTCTGTGGTGCAAAGAATCCACAAAGTACAACTCCTGCGAGACCAATTGCAGGGCTGAAGCTGGCAATTGCAAATACCTGTTTCTTTGTAAAATAGTTAGAAAGGATTGGGAAAAGGAACAAAGCTGCAATCTCTGCAAACTGTGCTGCAGTTGTGAAGATTGGATATAAGCCTTCATTTCCGGTTACATATTTGAAGTAATAAATTGCAATACCACCGGCAAGCTGTACAACAAGATTGTAGCAAAGCACAATTCCGATAAATACTTTCAGCTGATCATTTCCGGCAATAACATGAAGTGCATCTTTGATTGTAAGCCTTTTTGCTTCTTTACCCGACTCCGCTTCCTGACAGCTGCGGTCTTTTACAAATACAACAGTAATAATAGAAGTAATTACAAAAATCACTGCAATAATTTTCGCAAGTGCGGAATATCCAATGGTGTTGTCTCCTTTACCAAGAACAGATACAAGTTTCAGAGCAAACGCACCCATAAGAAGCCAAGCTGTACTTGCAAAAATTCTCGGGATAACTGACATAGAATCTCTTTCTTTTTTCGTGCTGGAAAGAGACGGAAGCATTGACCAGTATGGAATATCCATAACTGTATAAGTCATTCCCCACAAAATATAAACAACAGAGAAATATATATACATGCCAGTTCCTTCTAATCCGGAAGGTTTTGTAAACATAAATACTAAAACAATTGCATTTAACACCGTACCAATCAAAATCCAAGGTCTGAATTTTCCCCATTTTGTTCTTGTGTTATCAACAACAAATCCCATCATTGGATCGTTGAATGCATCCCACACTCTGGCAACCAGAAACAGGTTACCGACAAAAAGCGGTGTCAATCCGATCGTATCTGTAAAATAAATCATTAAGAAATACGAAATAATGGCATAGCATAAATCTTTTCCCAGTGCTCCAATACCAAATGATAATTTAGAAAAGTTTGAAAGTTTCATTTGATGTTCTCCTTTGCTTTTTTATAATTTGTTTATACGAATCAACATGCTTGCGTAGTCACCCGTCAACCGCATGTCAAATCCATGTTTCATAAGATAACTTCCACTCTTTGTGAGTTTGCCATCTTCCATAAGAAGTTCGTAGGACGCATTTTCTTCCAGTCCACGAAGTTTCACTGTCACTCCACGATGCCCCAGCTTGCTTTGTGGGAGAAATGCGAACAGTACGCCCTCATTTCCTTTCATATATTCATATAGGAAATAATCATTTGCCGACGTATGATTCAGACGATAGAACGTACCTTCCTGAATGATCGGACGGATTTCCTTGTACTGTGCGATCATTTCCTGAGAAAGAGCAATGTCTTCTTCTGTAAATTTCAAAATATTACATCCAATTCCAAGTGTTCCCATCATTGCACTGTGATAGCGGAATTTCATTGGAATCACACGGTTGGACAGGAAGTTCGGACAATCGGTCACCCAGGCACGCATTGCCTTGATTGGGTAAATGTAAGAATATGCATCCTGGATAAACAGACGGTCATATGCGTCTGTATTATCGCTCGTCCAGAAATCATCAAAAATTCCGAGAATGCCGTAATCAATACGTCCACCACCAGATGCGCATGCTTCGAACAATACATCCGGATGCTCGTTCTTCGTTTCCTTCACAATATCGTAGAGTGCCTGGATGTGCTTATACCAGAGATCTTTCTTTAAATTTGTCTGAGAGATTGGTCTGTTTGCATCCCATTTGATGTAGTCGATTTCGTGGTTAGAGAGAAGATTATCCAGCATTTCCAGTACAAACGCTTTTACTTCATTTTTTGTAAGATCCAGCACATACTGTTCTCTCGATGTGTCGCTCTCTCTTGTATCAAAGTGATAGATCCAATCCGGATGCTTCGCATAAAGCTCTGCCTTTGGATTTACCATTTCCGGCTCTACCCAGATTCCAAACAGAAGTCCCTGCGCTTTCACTTCGTCGATCAGCTCATCGATTCCATTCGGGAACTTCTCTTTATTTACATACCAGTCGCCAAGGCCGTTATCAATTCCGTGACGCTGGCCAAACCATCCATCATCTACTACGAACAACTCCGCACCCAACTCTTTTGCCTTAGCTGCAAGCTTTTTCTGCTCCTGAACCGTTACATCAAAACCGGTTGCTTCCCAGGAATTATAAAGTACCGGACGAAGTCCTTCCCGAAGTAGAAAATCATTTGCAAACTGATGCAGGTTGTGGGACATTGTCTGAAATCCATCTGCTGAATACCCATAGAGAATTTCCGGTGAGGCAAAGCTTTCTCCCGGCTTAAGATCCCATGTAAAATCATGTGTGTTAATTCCCATCTGCACAAGTGTCTCTCCGTACTGTGTCTGCTCTACCGCCCCGCTGAAATTTCCAGTCATACGAAGTGCGCCAAAGTACACATTTCCGGTTGTCTCTGTGGCATCCTGATCCAAAATGAAATAAGGATTGTGATTGTGGCTGGAAATTCCTCTTCTATTTTCGAAAATGATTTTTCCATAATCGACTTTCTGCACGAATTTCTGCTGTTCTGCGCCCCAATGGCCGTGTACATTTCTAAAATTCAATCCTTCATATGGAACATGAAATTGCCCACTGTGCAGCTTTTCTATCTGCATAACTTCTGTCGACTCATTTTTCAGCACAACGAAACGTTCCATCAAGTCATACGCTTCGTAGATTTTATAATGCAGTTCCATTACAAGGGCATAATGTTTGTCTTTTAAAATGATCACCAGTTCCTCACACTGTTCGTTTTTCTGGATCTCATAATTTACGTACTCGTAAGCCACATCTCTCGTCCCGTCTGCAAATGTAACCTTCAGACAGTGTTCTTTGTATCGAAGACCTCCGTATACAGGAAATTCTTCTTTTGTGATCTCATATACCGGATCGTTCGTAGATACTTCTGCAAGCTCCGGCATTTCGAAATCTTCCATCGCATTGATCCTGCTTCCCCAGTACAAATGTCTCACTAATCCCTGATTGTCAATTCCGAACGCGTAACTGTTAGAGCGCGTCTGGAGCATAAAAAGATTTTGTGAATCGTTCACTACAATACTCACTGTTCTACCTCCATTTTTACCTGTTAATTTATCGATTTAATCACACATTCGAACGGTGCCAGTTTTACACCGTCTTCTTCTGCCTCTGTCCCATTGTGATTTATATACATTTTGATCTGTTGTTCCTTTTCTCCTCTTGTAACAATTTCCACACCATTTTGAGATGGATACATCGGAATCTCTTTCTCTTTCATGATCGTCTCCATGAGTGCTTTTGTAATGGATTCTTCCAGTCCACATCCAATATAATAAACCATTCCTTTACCGGCCGGTTTTCTTGTCACTGCCGCAAATGAATCGTAAAATGTATCTCCATACCGGAAGAGGATTTCTGCATCTTTTACTTCGATCATGTCTCTGAAAATACCGCCCATGCCGTTATATTTTGCAAATGCGCCTGTCCCCACAACCGGAAATGCATCCAGCGTCTGAAGGCTCTCTGTTTCTACTACGCAATGTCCGGCAAACTCATTGTATCCAACCGGTGCCGTCTTTCCAAACGGTACATTGTTGTTCGCATCTTTCACCGAACAACGGTAAGTTAGTACAACCGTTCCGCCTTGTTCGGCAAATGCTTTTACTTTCGCTTCCATTTCCGGTTTGTGAATAATCATCTGTGGAAGGATGAGCACCTGATACTTCGAAAAATCGCGGTCTTCCGGAATGACATCCACTCCTACGTTCACATCGAAAAATGGCTTGTAAAATTTCTGCATTTCTGCTGCCGGATCAAGCAAAATACTCTGTTTCTGGATACGGAAAGAAGCAAGCGAATCGTAATCATAAACAATTGCCACCTGATTTCGAATCGGTGTTTTTAATGCCGCGTCATAATTTTTTATATCCCGAAAAAAGCTTTGCACTTCATAAAATTTTCTTCTCTTTACATTGTCTGCATCTAAAATTCCATAGCAGAACTGTTCCGCTCCTTTTGTTGCTCCACGATAACGGAAATACATCATAGAATCACAACCATGTGCCATTCCCTGGTAGGACCACATTTTTGCCTGATTCGGTCTTGGCAGGAATCCCGTTACATCATGTCCTTGCGCTCCCATGATGGCTTCCGTGATCCAGAAGTTCTCCCCTTTTAAGCCTCGTATATAATCCAGACCGAAGGCAATTTCGTGGGGTGCGATTGGTTCCTTCTGACCGCCCCATACCGGGTAGTTGTTATACGCGACCTGATCCAGGGTCGCAGCCACTTTCGAATAATCTACATGTTTTCCAAGTCCACCGCCTGGGAAATCGTGCATAACAACTGCTTTCGGCGCGATTGATTTGATCAGCTTCGCCTGAAAATCAATAAAATCAACAATCACTTTACTTCGGAAACGCTCCCAGTCCTGACGAAGTGCCGGATTATGTGTTGTAATTGTCTCTGTCGGAATTGGAATCTCATCGAAAGAATTGTATTCCTGAGACCAGAACGTCGTCCCGTATGTATCATTTAACCGATCGATCTGTCCTTGGAACGTTTCGCTCAAATATTGCTGAAATTTTTTCTGACAGTTTTCACAATAACAAATATCGCTTCCTTCATGTCCGATCTCATTGTCGATCTGCCATGCTACGATTGCTTCTTCATTTTTATAATGTTCAACTAAAGCACGAACAATTTTTTCCGAATACGCATACATTGTGGCACTGTTAAAGCAATACACATGTCTTCCTCCAAAGGAACGTTTTTTTCCTCCTTCAAATTCCGAAAGAATGTCCGGATGTTTCTTTGCAAGCCATGCCGGAATCGTAGCGGTAGGAGTTCCCATGATCACTTTCAGATTTCTCTTCTTCGCTTCTTCGATCACATGATCAAAAAAAGAAAAATCAAACTGCCCTTCCCTCTTCTCCATCATATGCCAGGAAAATTCCGCAATACGAATTACATTACATCCCATCTCCACGATCGTATCCATATCCTGTTCCATCAGATCGATATTCCACTGTTCCGGGTAATAATCAACACCTAACAACAAACTTCCTTACCTCCTCGGTTCTCTCTTTATCAACGATTTTACCAAAAGTTTTACTAATAGTCAATAAAACTTTTACTATTTTTTACTATTTTTAGTAAAGTTTTTACTTTCCCTTTTACTTGCTGAAAAAGTGCACAAAAAAAATGCGTATCAACCTATTGGGGACACGCATTTTTTGTCTATTTTTTCTTTTCCACACTTCCACGTTTTACTAAACTACATGGAATAATCACTTTCTTTGGAATGATTTCTCCCATCCGCAGCTGCTCAATACATAGTATTGCTGACCGGATTGTTTCCTGGATATAAGTCTCAATCGCATCCAACGGCGGATTACAATTTCCTGATATGGATGTATTGTTAAATACGACCATATTCGTATCTTTCGGAACAGAAAATCCACGTTCCGTCAAAGCCTTAATCACTCCCGGTACAAGTACGTCACTGCTAATGAGCATCGCCTCCGGAGGATTTTCATGTGCATCTAAATATGTGATCATCGACGCATATGCACTGCGTGGATTCATCTCTGAATCGATCACCCATTCCTCATCAAACATATCCCGCATCGTCTCTGAGTTCCGGTAGTAATAATATCTTGCATCCATTGTCAGTTCTTTCTTATAATCATATGTATTCACCGCACCAACGTAGGCAATCTTTTCATATCCCATCTCTTCAAAATAATTCAGCGCATTTCTTACCGCCATATGATAATTCGGTAAAATACTGTAATACTTCATCTCATCCGGTGACGAATCTATAAATACAATGTGATCTGTATACTGGTGAAAATCTTTCACCTCTTCTTTCGTAAATCTTCCAATTGCAACAATTCCGTCAATCTCTATCTCTCGTCCCGTTCCGAAACGACCAGTTTCATCTCGATACAACGGAACAGTTGTCCACCCTTTTTCAAAACATTCACTATCTAACATATTTTTCATAAGAAGATAATAAATATCGTCCTGAAGTTCCTCCATCTGAAGCATTTGCGCAACTCCGATACAGATGTTCTTCTCTTCTTCCGACTGGGAATTTCCCCGGTTATATCTTTGCGACAAAGAACGGTAATTTAATTCCTGCGCAACTTCAAGAACTTTTTGTCTTGTCTGATCTGTTACATTTAACGTCTGATCATTATTCAATATCCTTGAAACCGTACTTTGTGAAACCCCAGCCTTTGATGCTATATCTTTTAAAGTAGCCATACTGATTCCTCCTTCTTTCACAAAGTTCTATAACAGTGTATCACAGAAATTCTGCAATTACCAGTAACCTTTAATCGTATGACCACCAGTACAAGTATCAGGATCAGTATCGCCCTCTCGATCACCTCTTCCAGAACATACTGTTCTTTCTACCGCTTTTTTCTACTTTATTCTTTTTATTCATCTCATTGAGGTGTCAGTTTTATCCGACACCTCATAGAATATTTCCCTTTTTATTCGATTACAATCTATGGTTTTATGCGTTTTAACTTGTAAAGTGCTCTTTTGCAAACTGCATATCCTGTACCACTTCTACAGTTCCAA
>OGZV01002279.1_pt1 | contig 15452 bp, 14 predicted proteins | sample 1576861 | NCBI WGS metagenome assembly OGZV01 (sample SAMEA3541501, study PRJEB24748) | human gut metagenome | biome: human gut; feature: human-associated habitat; material: faeces | place: China | collected 2012
TACGACAAATTTAATAATATCAGAGTTGGATACTGTCCATTTAAGATTTCTTACTACACTCGTGATTTTTACACTCCTGATCATATGTTCTTTTATTAAAAGCCCAGGGGCCTAATGTAATAGCTAAATAATTAGGAAATAATATAAATTTAGCTAATTTTGAATTTTCAAAGAATTTTTTCATAATATAATTTTATTTTTTTACATAGTATTAGGCATAAAGAAATAATCGGCTGCATGATTTTTTTCAATCCAATCTTCAACTTTTTCCATTTCTCTTTCTGCTTCATCCGATAATTTCGAATAATTTATTGTTACTCCACCCGGTAATTTAAACTCATACATACCATATATATCTGATAATGCTAATTTGCATAAACATACAACATATCTGAAGAAATAATAATTATTATATAAATCTTGAATTTTACATCTTATATGGCAGTTTATCAATAAATCAGAATATCCTAAGTCTCCCAATAATACCAATTTAGATGAATTCATATTAAAATTATATGTTAGGGGAGGATTAAGCATTTGATCGAACGTATCCACTTCATATAAAGAAGTCATAACATCAGACAAAGAATACCCGACTCCACCATTCAATCCGAATCCATTACCCAGCGTTCCCGCACCACCGAACATAGAATAAGATGATAACATCATGCGTTCAATAGAAAAATCCCCCATTGCACCATATCTTAATGATTGTTGTAATTTGAACACACCATGGACTCCCATTATCTGCTGAGGTAGTTGAATTATTTTATTTAGTTTATTACCTTTATTTATACATTCATTTGGAATTATATATGCGCGTTCTTCTACAGAATAATCATCATTTAACCAAAAAAATTGAGCAGCCTGAATTATATACTCCGGTATACGATCTGCGGGGAGTGCAAATGGAAGTGCACAAGATTTGGTAACTTCCTTTTGAACCCTTAATATAAACTGATAATCTATTTCGGTTTCAAAATTATTAAGTTGATTTTGATTAGTTACATTATCCATAAAATATATATTTTTTTATATATAATTATAATAAATTTCCCAGGTATTATCTCGATTTTTATACATACTATATTTAACGTCCAATGTGATATTATTTAGATTCTTAAAATTCTTCAATACATCTTTAAAATCATTAGTCTGATTGAACAAGCACGTATTGGTTTCAGCTGATAAATTTGATTTATATGTTTTAATTATATTTTCAGCTAATTCACTAGTAGTTATAATAAGCGATTGGGTGTCTGATTTAATATTTTTTAATTGAGACCAATCTTTAAGTTTATGTCCTCTAATTTGTACGGCGCTAACTCGTTTTGGATTTCCTTTGATGCCTATAGTTATAGTTTGTTGCGGAATATCATCAAATGTAGCTGTAAATATTCTACAATTAATATTCACCCCACTCAACACATTAAGAGATACACTACTAAATAAAACCGAATACTCTGGGATTGAATCCTGATTAATTGGTTCTTTTGAATATACTGTAGTTGAAAATACCGGACCTATTTTTAATAATTGAGGCCAATTCCCAATGCGACCTTCTATATTAACTGACCCATTATAATACTTACCATACCCGACTTCTTTAGCTATACATGATTTTGGAATTTCATCTATAATTTTTATAGAGTTTCTATTATTAAACGGAACATCGGATTTATTGACTGAGCACGGGCATATAGTAACCATGCCTCCTTTTTCAAGCTGGTCATCTAAATAACAACTAGTTAATGAAATTCCATCTAAAAATTTTTTAGATTTTAAAAACTCATTTATATAGTATCTAAATTCATTATTGCTTGTTATTAAATCATCTTCATTACCCAATAGAGATTCGCATAGTTTTTCCTGAAGAGTTATCATGATACTTTTTTTAATTATATAATAATAAAAAAAGGTTCCGTACGGAACCTTTTTGTTACTCATTAATGGTTTGAGCAATTTTTGAAAGAATTGCTAACTTAACCGGATCATTTTTAAACTTCTCGGTTAATGCTTCGATTCTTGTTCTATAAGAATTTTTCTTTTCTTCCAGTAATTGCTCTTCAATAGTTTTTTGTTCGTCTTCAGAAATTTGTTCTAAGCTAGATTCTATCAATGTTTTATAATTTTCATTTAGACTAACATTGGTTTTAGATTTAATAAATGATACTGCATCAATTGCATTTTCATTTATTGTCCACTTAGAATGTTTTGTAGATTGCAACAATGTAGCGAATAAATTATTAGCTGATTCTATAACCATGAATTTATCAGTTTTTGTGGTATAAATTGATACATTATCCAAATTAACCACATTGTTATAATTTTCACACAATTGCGCAATGCTTTCTAAAATTCCGGCTAAATTATTTTTCTTATATAAAGAAGTCGCCATTAATACCAATCTGTTATTATCGCGAAGATTTTCAACTGTTAATTCTTGGCGTTTATCTCCAACGATTTTAGTGCATTTATTGGCTTCTGAAATTTCATATTGCGTATTTCCTAAAGAAATATTTATACAATTTTCATAAATTTTAACCAAATTAGAATTTAACAATTTGGATACATTTATAAATACATTAGACACATCAGAGGCTTGAGCTTCTTGAACTGTTTTATCATCGCCGATTTTATATATATTACCAAATACTTGGAAACATACACCATCTCCAACACTTTCTATTAAAGATACTGGATGAGATACAGTACAATCCGCCTCTGCTTCAACGATTGGTTGGTCTTTAAATACTTGTTTAGTAATATTACGCAATGATTCGCAATACATTACATTTTTTAAAGCTCCCGCTTTAATATATTTTACAACGTCTTCTTCGGACATTTCTAATAATTTTTCGGCTTGTTTAGCTGCGTTACGATTCAAATAATTATGAGATGAACCATTAGAATTAATAGATTCAATCGCTGAAGCTATCGCCCATTTAGTTTTGTTACATACTATAAAATCTGCAACTTTTTTCAAAGCTTCATTAATGCCATTATCGTATGTACAATGTTTTGCTTCGTTAACAAATGAATTAATAACATTATAATTAACAGGGTTAATCATCAAATATGATCTGTATTTATCCAAAATATCTGAACCTGTTTTTGTCTGTGCTTGTGATTCATTAAGGATTGAATCAAATTCCATTTCAACTAATAAACTTTTCATATCGATTTGATTTTTTTGGTATATTTGAGTAAGTTACTCTTTTTATTAATAATAAATAATTATGACTGGAGTGTTAATTTTAAAGTGGTATCATCATCAGTACTTAATAAATAACGTTTATTATTCATTGTTAAATATATACCATCGTTTAATACTTCTAATTTATATGGTGTGTTTTTTTCTTGATTTATAGGCTCTAATGATATATTTAATTTGATGGCTAAATCATTTGGAGATTCTTCATCATTAATTGTATTATTTATTATTACCTGTTTGCCATTAGATTTAATATTGAATTTATTATTATCTAATAATGATAAATAGTAATATGGGATATTTGGCATTATATTTTCAATAAAATAATTAGAGTCTATTGTTAACTTAGTAAGTACATTATTATACGAATCGCAAATACATATAAGTTTATTATTTTCTATTTTCAATATACCCACCCAAAATCCGGCATATTGATCCCCGTCTGATTCCCCAGGTAATATTATAGCTACTTTATTTTCATATTCTAACATATTAGATTCATTAACGTCAAATGCATTATTATTGGATACTATTTTATCAATGATATAATAATTATCTTGATACATGGAACTTCGTATGCAAATTATAATATCACCATCTTCTCCGGGTGCGCCTGGAACGCCATTTGCAGATAATCCGGTATATTGTCCCCATATTTTCCAGCAGAAATTGCCACTATTAGAATCGTAATATAATGTGGGGTATAAATTAATAACTTCCAATCTTGGTATATCTCCATCGTATTCACCATTAAATCCTAATATGCAAGATACATCTTCTATAGTTTCATATATAGGCAATTTAGTATAATCTATTTTATCAAAACGTTTATCTTTTAAGATATAAGGTATAATTGAAATGCTTTTTAATTCATTATCTCCATCATCTGCTACTGCTGTGTATACATATAATTCTGTATTTTGGATATTATCGTACCAATTTTTATCATCAATTGGTATTAATAATTCACTTGAATACGTCGAAGTAATGGCGTTGTATATACCTTTATACCATATATTATCTTGAGTTAGAATTTCTTTATGAATTTTCACCGATTCGCCTTGTTTTCCTTGTGTAAATCCAGAATTTGCTAATTTAATAAAGTTCGATTGAATATTATCAAATTGTTGCTTAATATTATTTCCATAATTAACATCACTTAATTCGGGAGCTTGAATTTGAATTAAGTCTATTTTTTCTATATTAGTCGGCATATTTATTAAATTATTTTAAAATCATATATATATTATAAATGTATTGAGAATTGTTGTATTCTATTAGATTATATTTAATATTATAAAGAGATATTATATATTGATAATAATCATCTGATTTGTTTAAAAAATTGAATTTGTCTTTAAAATATTCCAAAATTTTTCGATTTATATCATTTATATTATCAGTATCGCTTGTGATTTGAAAATCAAATTCATTTTGCGTATGTATATATTTATTTTTACCAAACCACTTATATTCAAAATTTTTATTAATCAAATTAGTCGGAATATCGTAATTTAATATTTCGGATTTATATGCATAAAATCCTATAGATTGAAATAATGGTGAATAACCAGAATCTCCATATTTTCTAAACGTATTTATATCATCAGATTTATTGTTTATTTTATAGTAAATATAATTATCACCATATCCGAAACATGGTTTTATTTTACCATCGTATCTAATTAAATAATTTCTAATATTGTTACGTTTATAATATACAATTTCAGAACTAGATAATGATGGACTATCTGCAAGTGAAATATATAATGAGTTATTTAATATAATTAACGGAATTTGTACTATAGAATTAAAAATATTATTTATTTTTTTAAGAATATTTGATAATCCCATAGATATAGATTCCCCATAAATATTCATGGTATGATCAGAAATATAATTATCATTGTTCGATAATAATATATTTTGTTCAATAGTAAACATACTAACCGGAGGTTCATATATATTCATATCTCCATAAATATTTATAACATTCCCATATGAACCTGGTTGAATATTTGTAGTATTGCTTAATGTTTTTGCTATATTTGCAAATGTTAATTTATTAATATCTTTACTACTTATAAATAATACATTCTCATTAGCTCCTAAATTTTGAACCATTAAACCGTCTATGTATATACTATCAGTATTTAAAGGCGCATTGAAAAGATCGAATTTATCGTCTATTATGTATCCTAAAATAATATATATGGATTCTTCGCTGTTAAACTTAATGCTAGATGTCCAACCATTCCCTATTTTAGTTATATATCCTTTATTTATTAAATCTTGATAATTTGATATAATATATCTATATTTAGACTCATTAAGTTCAAATGTATTTATCCATCCGACATTATTTAATTCTTTATTATATACTGATTGATACATATCAGGAGCATTTGAATGCCTGTGAGATATTAAATGTTGGGTTATAACTCCACCTTCGTCCTCTATTTCAACATATCCTCCAAATCCGTCATACAAATTAAATATGTAATTATCATTATCCACTAACTGCCAGTGACATATTTTTTGAACTGCTTTATTTTTATTTGCAAAATCTATGTATTTATTATCTTTTAAATAATCTAATACATTGGGTGCTGTTGATATTTGTGGTTTGGGTTCAATAATGTTATAAGTTTCATCTAATTTATATAATCCCCCGCAAAATTGTCTAGGTATAAAATCATAATTCGTATAAATATCGGTTCGTTCAAATCTGTTGAATTTATTAATAAATGAGCCAACATTAATTCGAATTCCAACACTGTCGCCTTGAATTCTATTCGCTACACTTTTTGACAAAATATCATCGAAATCGAAGCATATATTGAAATTTATTAAATTGGGAACTATGGTGTTAGTATTTTTAAATGATTCAGTAATGAATGAATCAAATTCCATAAGAGGTCTTTCTCTCGTCAATAAATTATCTATGATATTTGATAGATTGCTAATTATGATATTTCCAGTAGTAGCATCTATACCTTTTAAATAAGCTTCTTTTCTAGCTAGATTTATATTGATTATATCATCGCACCCGCTTTCAGAATATATGGATACATAAGATAGATAATTATATAAATAATCGATGAATTTATTATGATATTTAAAATCATCCCCATCTATATAATCCAAATTTAATACTTTAGTAGATATGGTAAAATTTCCAGTTTCTACTATTAATTGAAATGCGAGTTTTTCGTTTAAATTTATATGCTCCAACCAAACCGGACATAAATATTCAAATGGTTTTTTATAAACTCCAAATTCAGATCGACTACATCCGGATAAATAAGTATCGTCATATGGTATGATTGTTTTATCTTCTACGTCCACAATAGGCCAATCATCATTCATATAATGAGATACCGGGGTTTCGTAAAAATATCCACTAATTTTTGTATAAAAATCTTTAATATTATATCTATGTTCATAATTTATGATACTATCATCTGAATATTTATTATACGGCACATATTTACTAATTGGAGATAAATGAAAATCTTTTACGTATAATTTATCTCCAATTTTATCTATTATTATATCCCATTTAAGTTGTCCGGATAATAATGCATTTGTTTTATATAATTGATAATTTTTCATAAATAAAAAATTGATTTTCTTATTATATATAATAAACATTAATACCATGGAACATAAAAAAGTAAATATTATGATTGGTAGATTTCAACCATTCACAAAAGGGCATATGAAATGCGTAGAATACGCATACGATAAATTAAAAATACCTACCATAATCGCGATGATTAATACTCCCGATAATAAAGTGGATAAAAAACATCCATTTCCATCGTCTTTATTATTGCCTATTTATAAAAATATGTTCGAAAAAAATCCCAAAATAGAAGATATAATTTTGGTTAGTAATGCTAATATAGTTAAAATCGGCGAGGATTTATATAATGCTGGATATGAAATAGCATCGTGGACTTGTGGTACTGATAGAATAGACTCGTATTCTAAAATGGCGGAAAAATACAAAGAATCTGCGCATTTATCTGATGATTTTCAAATGTTAGAAATCAAACGTTCCGATGAAGATATATCAGCCACTAAAGTTAGACAAGCTATATTGGACAATGATTACGATACTTTTTTTAAATTAACTCCCCCGATGTCTCTTAAATCGAGAATTAAAACTGGTAATAATATATTTAATATTTTAAAACAACAATTAGAAACAGTATATAATTGAACGAAAAATTTTATAAAAACAAAAAAATAACTTATTATTATTTAAAAAAATAAGTTTTAACATGGCTAAAAATTGTTTTATATACGAAACACTAGAATCTGTTAAAAATCTTAAGATTAAGAGAAACGATGAAGGTCTTATGACATTATCTGGTGTGTTTGGTGTATGTGGAATAAGAAATAATAATAAACGCATATACGAAGCAAAAAACTATGGAAATATGGTTAATGAGATGAAACAACGCATTAAAGAAGAGGGGGGCATTCCAGAACTCATTTACCTTGGGCATTCCAGGAGAATTGGAACATCCAAAAACTATGAATATGACGTTGGAAAATATTTCTCATAAAATTACAGATATTAATATAGATGAAAAAGGTGTAGTTACTGGAACCATCGCATTATTGAACACACCTAAAGGTAAAATAGCTCAAGCAATTGTTGAGGGTGGATTACCATTATTTATTTCTTCCAGAGCTACAGGTAATGTGGATAAAAACGGAGCAGTTATGCTTGAAAGAATCGCCACTTATGATTTAGTAGGAACTCCAGGATTTTCTCAAGCTCAATTGCACTTAAATGAAAATCAAGTCGTAGAATCATTAGATGATTCAGTATATGTAATTTATGAAAATAATGAAGAAAATAATAACTCAAAAAATATGGATTTAAAAGAATTATATGAAAAACTTGAATCATTAGAAAATAGAATCCAAGACTTGGAATCAGAAAATGAAGATTTGAGAGAACAATTAGAAGATATTGAATCAGCATCATCAAAAATCAGCGAAGAACAATTAAGAGCAATTGCAAATGGTGTTGAAAAATGGATTATTGAAGAATATACTCCAAAAGTTGAAGGCTGGATATTAGAACATTATTCAGAGGAACAAAAGGAAGATATATTGAGCGATATTGATGAAAAATTGAACGAAAAGGCTGCAGATATGAAAAATTGGATTATTGAAAAATATTCTCCTGTAGTTGAAAATTGGGTAACTAATGATTTCGCTCAAGTAGTTGAAAATTGGGCTAAAACTGAATTGGCAGAAGGCTTCCAAAAATGGATTGTTGAAGAATATACTCCTGAAATTGAAACTTGGTTGAATGAATCTTATTCTCCAAATATTAAACAATCTATCACTGAGTCAATTAATGAATCTAAATCAAAATTCGGTTCAGTAGATGAATTATTAGAAATCTTTGAATCAACGAATCCTACTAAACCTAAATACACAGGAAAATCAGTTGTATTAGAAAATTTAGATGAACCAGCATACATTAGAGAAATGCCGGAAGACATTAGAGTTAAATATAATATGGCATCTACTGAAGTTAAAGAGTCAATAGCAAGACGTGCTAAATTATATAATTTAACAACAGAAGGAGCTATCTTACGTTTCTGGAATAATATCGACTTTAATGAGATTAAACCTTCTAAATCAGTTTACGAGGGATTGGAAGGCATCGAAAATAAACAAGAACGTGCAGTTCGAGTTCAATTCAGAAGATTTAAGAAAAAATTTTAATTATAAATTTATAAAACATTAAATAAAAAGGATCATTATTAATAATGGTCCTTTTTTTTATTTATTATATATAAAAAAATATGTTACTATATACTACATTAGAAAATAAAAATACTATAAAATCTGATTATCTTAATGAGGATATCATAAATTTATTAGATAAAACATTTATGTTACCTCAGGATTTCCAATTTAATATATTGGAAATAAATCAAGAATATATAGCACGACCAGATTTAATATCATTAGATGCGTATGGAGATACTATGTACGCCGATGTGATATGTAAATTAAACGGCATTTCTAATCCATTTGAATTAAACGAAGGTATGCAAATTATTTTACCATCTCCTGATATTATTACAGATTTTGTAGTAAATCCATCACAAGCATCCACAGATAAAGATGATATTAATAGTGAATCTAAAACAAATAATCAACCCATAGCTAAAACAAAGAATGAAAAACGCAAAGCTAATGAAGCTATTTTAGGCGATAGTAGATTTAAAATAAATAAAGCTAATGGGGTAATTATTTATTAAAAAAAATTAAAATTATGTCACAAATAAAATTAGTATTTGATAATAAATTAAAAAAACCACAAATAGAAATTCCACTGACCAATTCATCTCGAGAAGAAGCCGGAGAAAATTATACGACTAATTGGCAGCAAATTCAACAGACATCTATTTACGGTATAAAAACACCATTAATTCAAATAAATGATGTGGCCATCGATTTTATTGATGTGAATAGTTTTAATTTAAAATCAACTGGACCATTGCCGCAATTAGATATTGAAGTTCGCGACAGGTATAATTTAATAGCAACTATCAGCACTCCAAGTTTGGATAATCAAATAGCAGTTCAAATCATACCACCATTTGATAATGCATATAAAAAAATCAATTTATTATTCAATGTATCAAATATGGTTATTAAAGGCGATATTATCAGATTATCCGGTGTATATAAATTACCAAAACTATTATGTAGTAACTTTAAAAGTTTCGGAGAAATAAACACATATAATTTATTTAAAGAAATTGCAACTGATACAGAATTGGGATTTGCTTCTAATGCTGAGCAAGATGATACTGATAAAAGATATATATATTGCGATAATTCTAATTATATTGAAGTAATGAATCGAGAAATTCAAAGATCCCATTCTGATAGCACTCATATATATGATTACTGGATTGATTATTGGGATAATTTGAATTATGTTAATATATATGATCGATATAATTCAAAAGATCCTGAGGAAGAAATGATGATATGGATATCTGGACAACCGCACGAAATGGAAGAAGGGGAAACCATAGTACCAATACATATTAAATCAATTATTAATAATCATCCATTATTTAAAAATTCAGACCTCAATACAAATACATACGAAATAATAACCAAAACTGGTTCATATATTGGAAGTGGAACGGATAAAGTTTATTCTATATTTGAAGAAGATAAACAAGAATATTTAGATTATTTAATCCAAGATGGTGATGTTAAAAACGATATTTATACAAAATACGAATATTTGGGGGAAGTATATGGTTCTTATAATTATTTATTAGCAAGCGCATGTAGAACTGCATATTTACAAAAATTAAGTGTAGAGACGATTAAAGTAACCTTAAAAACTCCATTATTGGCTCTTATGCGGGGACATAATGTAGAGTTTATATGGTATATAAACGATGATAATTGGAAGAATAAAATGCAGAATTTAAGCGATTCTGATTATATATTAGAAAATAAAGATATTAAAACCGCTGATGATTTAAGCACCCCAGATGATATAGAAGGTTATAATTCAGCCAATGGGGAATTTATAATAGATAAATCAGTGTCTGGTCAGTACACTATAATAAGTTGCAATATGAGATATTATTTGGGTGAGTGGTTTTATGATTTAATTTTAACTAGACCACATACTAATAAACCAATTATAAAAAAAGAAAATAACAATGAGTCTTAATATATCAAAAATATTCAATACTAATGAACAAATAACCTCTCCGTTGTCTTATGGTATGTTTTTACAAGATATTAAAAATTTTAAAAAAGCCGGTACTAGAAACGGGGGTGAATTTAATTATTTAGATACTCCAGCTCATTTATATTTTAAAATTCTATTTAATTTTTGGAATGGAGACATAGATAATCCAGGGAATAAAGAATTTTCTGGAGGATTATTATCACCTACGTGGATTACGATAGGAAGTGATGCAGATTATTATAACTATAATTCAGCATGGTCATATTTAAAAATGAATAACGAAAATGAACGGGCTGAAAAATTAGAAAAATTTGTAGAATTATTATCTAATATAAATATGAAATCTCCATGGTATTTTCAATCTATAGAGGGACTAGATGCAGCACGTACTAGAAATGCACCAAATGGGGATGTTAAATTCGATGAGAGAAATAAAATATCTATTAAATGTTTAAAAGATTCTTACGATGATCGTATAGGAACATTAATAGATTTATATAGAGATATAGTGTGGTCCTGGTCTATGAAGAGAGAAGTAGTTCCATCAAATTTAAGAAAATTTGATATGGCCATATATATATTTAGTTCTCCAATATTTACAATTCATGATTATAGTGGGGATTATGCATCAGTAGGTCCAATAGGACAATATATAACATCATATAAATATTTAGAATTTCATAACTGCGAAATAGACTATAATTCAGGAACTTCAATGTATGCTGGAATAAATAATACAGAAGGTGTAGAGCCTGAATATTCTATTGATATATATTATGATGATTGTTATGAAAACAGATATAATGAATATATGATGCGTAATATAGGAGACATGGTGGCGTGGGATGTTGCCTCTAACACAGTAAACGCAGATGGAAGCAATAATGATTTTCTTATCGAATCTAGTCCTCAAACCGACGATTTGACTCATGAGAACGAGATAAACAATAGAACATTTTATTACGATAATAATGGTGGTATATTGAGCAAAATGGTAGGAGATGTTATTAATGCTGGTGTGGATAGATTAAATGAATTTATAACCTCAAAATATTTAGGTAATATATATGGGTTTTCTTTAAAAAAATCAATAACTGATATTAATAATGTTTTAGACGGAAAAATATTTAACACAGTATCCGCTGCGAAGGATTTTGTAGATAATGTTAAATCCAAACCAAAAACCATGAATTTAGGAACATTAGGAAATATTTTTACTAAAAAAAGTATATCAACTAATATATAAAATAATATTAAATATATGATAAGTTTGTACGAATACATAACGGAAAGTTTAAACGACAAAATATTTGTCATTATTAAGCCTGGATTTTTAAATTTATCTGATGAAATATTAGAAAAATTTACGTCAAATGGATATGAGCTATATCAGATGAAAACTAAAAAATTATTATTATCTGAAGCTAAAGAATTGTACAGTATACATAAAGAAGAAGACTTTTACGATGATTTGTGTAAATATATGTCCTCTGATTTATCCACTGCTATAATATTTAAAAATTCAAATTCGAAAAATATATTTGAAGATACTAAAAAAATTAAAGATTCAATTCGAGAGCAGTATGGGGAATCGGATATGAGAAACGTTATTCATTCATCTGATTCATTATCTCATATGATAAATGAGCAAAGTATATATTTTAATGATATTTAAAACTTATTTTAAAGCGATTTAACAAGAGATTTTTCATAAACAATATAATTATATAGATTGCTGTGAGATCTCTTGTTAAATCGCTTTAAAATATTAAATTTCCTCTGTTAAAATAAACGGGAATGCATAATCTGCTTCAGCAATAGCAGCTTTGGTCCAAGTTGACAAATTTTCTAATATTTCATTATCATTTAGATTACATAATGAGAATAAAAATTGAAGACCTATTATAGTTGATATATTTGTACTTTCAAAATTAAATGTAGTATCATCTGGAATAGTATCCCATCCAAATCTTTCAGCTAAAATATTGTATTCATTACCTGTGAATAAATCCTTAATATTCTTACTATTTGCGTTATTTAAAAAATTACTCTTTTTATTATCTTCTACAAATTTTCTCCACAAAAACACTGGAGATTTTCCAAGTGGAGGTTTGCTAGCAAACTTAACTTCTAATGCAGCATTACTACCAAAACTACGCAATATTAACATTAATTTTTTATTATCATCTGTGGTAATATCAATGAAAAATCCATTTTGAATATTATATGAATTTTTCTTATGTCTCAATATATTACCAACTGAATATTTTTTTAAATCCTTTACTACTCCGTTTTTAATAGATTGTTCAGTATTAAATTCAACCATTTCAAATGAACCGTTGGGATTTGATAATCCTTTAAGGGATACTCCAATTAATACTTCATCGTTAAATAATTTAACAACTTCGGATTTAATATCAACAGCATCTTCTAATGAATTCAAGGAATCTGCTAATTCTTTTATTTGAGATATTTTGGATTCATTATATAATACTATATCTGACTTGTCGTACGCTTCTCGTCTTAAACGAGTTGCCCCATTCGATTTAACCAGCCATGTTTTTTGCATATCAGATATCTTATTATATGAGTTATTAATTATTTTATCCGAATTAGATAATTTCCCATCCCAGTTTAATTTAGTTCCATTCAAAACCTCATTATATACAGCAGCTATATTTGATTCATTATCTATTCTGACTGCTCTAAAAGATTTATTATTATACTTATCTTTAATGGCTTTAACCTGCTCATGGAAAGATGGGATCCACGAATCTAAGTTCGCATAATTGTATAATCTGGATACTTTATCGTCTAATATATCCCAATATTTTTTATCAGTATTGTAATATATAGCGGTTAAATTCTCGTGTATTTCTTTATCAAGCGACTTTGACCCGTAATTTCCTGAACCAGTTTCTGCTATTTTTTTACCTTTATAATAAATATAAACTTTTTTTTCATTGGATGGATTTACTTTGTGGTAAAAATCATCGTCAGAATTATCAGATACATTATCTAAAATTATATTTATTAAATTATATGGAATCTTTACGTATTTTTTTCCACTAGTATCATATAATGCGCGCGCAGATATATTATTTTTAGCGGCTATATTAAATAATTTATCGAATTCATTTTGTATTTCATCGCTTTCAGAATCACTTAAATTATATTGAGATGATATGAATTTTCCAATTTGATTATTGTCTAATAAATTGACAAATCCGCCCGCTTCTAATACCATAGATTCTAGTATATATTCATATAATGATGTCATATTTTTTATATTTTTTTATGAGTTATTTACTACATTTGATACTTCCTAATATTTGATTTAATGCTGCAAAAGAACCAGTTAATTTCATAATTTTTCCTTTATAATTAAATACTATTCCTTCTACTGGATTTATTTGATTTCCTAGTTTTTCCAATCTATTTAATTGTTTTTCTAACTTAATATTCAAATCTTCATTGTTCGAATTTTTTACATCTTGAATTACAGCATTTAATTCTTGTTTTAATTGTAATATCGTTGAGTTTTTAGAATTAGCATTAATAATACCATCGCACATACTTATTACATCATTTCCCAATTTAGAAAAAAATGTATCTAGTGGTTCGCAACAATAAGATATTATATCTTTATAATATTTTTTATCTATTTCAGATAATTCATTTATATGTTCGGGGTACATATTTTTAATAATCTTAATGTTGGTATTTTTATTCGAATTAATCCATCTATTGAATAATGCGCTAATGCCTGTGGGGTTATTTGCAATCCACTCATATTTGTTTTTAATATATTGATTAAATCTATTAAGTTTAAATTCTCCGATTGTTTCAGCACCATTCATTATAGATTTAATTTCCTTTATATATTTTCTAGATAAATTGTCATTATCTTTTGTTAATTTGATTATGATATTTGGTGTGATTTTTGCATTATCTATATCTTCGCATGCTTTGTTCAATATATTAAGTCCAGTTTTGGTTACTTCGGATTTAATCCATTCCGAGCCATTATATTTATATATCCATAAATCATGAAAGTCTACTTGGTCCGACGGATAAGGCATTATATTAGTCACACCAGCAGTTACACACTCACAATTAACTAATATTTTGGTATTAATATCGGGGTTAAAAAAATCCACACCTATTTTATTAAATACTTTTTCTATAATATGTCCTGAATTTACAAATGTATTTGCTACATTAGGTTTATCACTCCATTTTTCAGCCATATCTGATATGGACATACCCCCAGTATTTGAATTGAGGTCCTTTTTACTTCGAACAAATACTATATTACCTTGGGGATTCATAGTGGCTTGAATATTAGTTCCATCTATTTTTTCAGTAATATTTTCTATTTGACCTGAGAACAATTCTGTTATTAATTCTATTATATCGTCTATACTTAAATCGTCATAATCCATGGGATGAGCCATGTGGCCCGCGGCACCA
>OGZV01002282.1_pt1 | contig 15427 bp, 10 predicted proteins | sample 1576861 | NCBI WGS metagenome assembly OGZV01 (sample SAMEA3541501, study PRJEB24748) | human gut metagenome | biome: human gut; feature: human-associated habitat; material: faeces | place: China | collected 2012
TGCGTTCTGCCGTTTTACAGTTCCTCGACCGACACGATGCCTTTACGCCTGCCGACAAGTGTCAGCAGCTTTTCTACGCCGCAGCTGCGCGGCAGGCGCAGCGTAAAGATAGCGCAGGCGTTATGCTCACCGTTTTCTGCCGAGCGCGTAATCTGGATGTTCAGCACTTTAATATTGCAGCTGCGGTAGAGCTGAAGCACATCATCCAGACAGTGCTTGCCCTCGTATTCCATATACAGATTGATCTCTGGCACATTTTCGAGCACGCGGTACTCGATACGCGAGAACACAAGCTCGGCGAGCATGATGAACACGGTCGCGAGAATGCCGCCCTCGTAGAAGCCGCCGCCAAAGGTGAGGCCGATGATGGCCGAGGTCCAGAGACCAGCCGCCGTGGTCAGACCCTTGACGCGCTGCCGCTTGGTAACGATGATGGTGCCCGCACCGATGAAGCCAATACCCGCAACAACTTGTGCACCGAGGCGCGCCATATCTGTAAAATAGTGCATATTCAGATACAGATACTGACTTGTCAGCGTGGTGATGGCCGCGCCGATGCAGATGAGGATGTGCGTGCGGAAGCCGGCCGGGCGGCGCTTGTACGAGCGCTCGATACCGATAATGCCGCCGCAGATGAGCGCGCAGGCCAGACGCACGAACACGGAAAGTGTCGTCACGTCGCGCAGGCCGTCAAAAACAGATAACATAGCAGTCCACTCCTTACAGCTCTTCGATCACGCAAAGGCAGTCCAGCTCCGCCAGATCGGAGAGAAGCTGCGTGTGCGGTATTTTTTCATTGAGGCGGATCGAGAAGATCGCACTTGGGTGCAGCGCCTCGCCACTTTTGTTCCGCTCGATATCGATGTCGTAGATCTGCACGTTCTGCGCTTTCAGCTGATTGATGATGGTACTGATGTCCCCGAGCGAATGGAACTCCATGTACAGATTGATGTCACGCGCGTTCTCCTGTATGTACGCATCCACAATTGGGAACAGGCGGATGCTGAGAAATATCATCGCGAATGCGATGAGCACGCACTCGTAAAATCCTGCGCCGACCGCAAGGCCGGTGCAGGCCGACGCCCACAGACCAGCGGCAGTGGTCAGGCCCTTGACCTGCTGGCGGCCGGTAACAAGAATGGTTCCTGCGCCCAGAAAGCCGATGCCGTTGATGACCTGTGCGCCGAAACGCGAAACGTCGGTTTTTATGCCGATCTCTGCGCAAATATCCGACCACGGCCCTGTCACCATGGTAAATTCGTACAGGCTGAGCAGCACGGTCAGCGCCGCGCCGAGACAGACGAGCATATAGGTGCGGAAACCGGCCGGACGGCGCTTGCGTCCGCGCTCCAGACCGATGCAGCCGCCGAGCAGCATCGCAAGGGCGAGCCGCACTACGACCGAGGCGAAATGAAGTTCGCGCAGGTATTGTATCATTCCACTCATTTGATGTAGGTTCTCCTCACTCGATAAAAAGTGCACACGCTGCCAATATGTATGCAGCGTGTGCAGCTTTCTACAATAGATTTCAGTATTTACTTTGCGAAGCGACAGTCTGCCCAGCAGGCGTTGTGGTCGGACAGCTCGGGACCTGTGAACTTCGCCAGCGCGCTGCCCGGCTCGGCCCAGGTGCAGTCCTTCGTTTCAGTCGAAATCGTGCCGTGATCGACGCATTCCATGCCGCGTGCCATCAGCCAGTCCAGCTTGAGCAGCATGCTCTTGCCGCCCGGCATCGGCTTGCGGCGCGTGCCCTCGATGCTGCTGAACTCGCGGTAGGAAAAGCCGTTTTCCTCCGCCTGCGGCAGAACGCGCTCGTACTGCTCAACGTGCTCCATGTGCTTGGAGAGACGCTCCGGGTCGTTGAACAGCGCGGTGAAGCCCGGAATGTCGTTGCCGTCGAAGGTGTTGGTATTCAGGTCGCCGCCGATCATGACCGGTGTGTCCGGCGCGAACGAACGCTTGATCTCATCATATACGACTGCCATCTGCGCTTCGCGGCCCTCGCTGTCCGCACGGTTCTCCAGATGAACGCTGACCGCGCCGACTTCCCGGCCGCCGATGTCGAGCGAGCAGACGATGGCGACACGTGCGCCGATGCGCTTCTGGCGGTCGTAGTACCAGTTGTACTGCTCGGGCATATGGACGACCTTCGCCCAGCGGATGGGCCAGCGGGAGAACAGGGCGTTGCCGTGGAAGCCCTTGTTGTCCTCGGGATTTACCAGCTCGATAAACTCCAGACCGTAGGCGTAATTCATGCCGATGGATTTCGCGATTTCGTAGGCAACGTTGCAGTTACCCGAGCGGACCGCGCCATCATCCAGCTCGTTGGCGTAGATGATGTCCATGTTTTTGAGGTCGGGGCACATATTGAGAAAGTCGATGGTTTCGTGAAGCGTCTGGCCGCGCTCGATGTTGAATACAACGTGGCGCAGCGTTTCGGGCACCTCGGCGGGCGCATCCACGAGGTTGTGCACCTCGCACTGCTGATACTGCGGGATTTTTTCCATGACCTTGAACTGGCCGAGTGCCGGGACGAGATTACCGAGTTCGATGCGTTTTTCGTAGGACAGGGTTTCCATTTGTTACACGCCTTTCATATAAATGGTGGATATTTACAGAATTTTATTTGCGGTAGAATATGGGGGCAGCCGGCAGGAATGCTTGACTCCGCCGGCTGTTCCATATAAGGGAAGAAAAAGATGATGCGTATAAATGAGGGAGTGCGGGGGAAATCAGGCGTTTGCGGTCGTTTTTGCTGCTTCGGCAGCTTCGCGCTGCTTCATCTCGGTGATAATGCGCGGATAGATCTTATCGAGCTTGTAGAACAGAAGCAGTACGCCGATGCCGCCCCAGGCGATGATGTTGCCGATGATGTAGATGGCGATGAGCATCTGAGACTGTGCGGCATTGATGGTTGCGGTGCCGGCGAAGCCTACAAGGCTCATCAGGGCGCCGAAGATCGCGCTGGTCATGCCGGAGCCGAACTTCTGGCCGGCGGTGGTAGCAGATACCATCAGGCCCTGTACGCGGATGCCGCTCTTCCATGCGCCATATTCGATAACGTCAGCCAGCATGGAGTATTTTACGCCGCGGAAGCAGCCCTTGCCGATGCCGCGCATAACGCAGGCGAACAGCGCAAGATTGAGGGCGCTCGGGTTGATGAACAGGGAAACCGTGCCGATAACGGCGACAATCGCACCGATCAGCGCTACGTTGCGCTTGCCGAACTTGGCGATGAACGGAGACAGAACAAGAACGGTAACGATCTGCGGAATGGACTCGAAGGATGCGAGTGCGCCGAGCAGGTCGCGGTTGCCGAGAATGTACTGTGCGTAGTATGCGTTGCAGGTGCCGGTAACTGCCTCATAGAAGGACAGGAACACAGCAAGCATGAAGAACATAATGAAGTACTTGTTGGTGACGCAGAGCTTGATGCCCATCCAGAGCGGAACGTTCTTGCCGTCCTTGGTCTTGGTCTCTTCCTTGACGCGCTCGTGGCAGTTCTTGAAGCAGATGAACAGCATGATGATGGAAACGATGGCGTAGAGGATGGAAACCTCGATCCATGCCTGCTGGGTGTCACCCAGACGGGTAACCAGCGGGAAGGTAATGGCGGTGATGACCATGTTGCCGAGGGCGGACATACCGGTACGGAACAGGTTGACAACGGCGCGCTGGTCGGTGTCGCGGGTCATCAGGGTAGCCAGCGTTGCATACGGAAGGTTGAGTGCGGTGTAGACAACGGTGGTGCAGAAGTTATAGGTGATGAAAACGTAGATGCCCTTGACGATCGGGGTTGCGGGCGGAACGGTGAACAGCAGGATGGCTGCGATGCCGTACGGAATCATCATCCAGAGGATCCATGCACGGGACTTGCCGTGCTTGGAATGCGTGCGGTCAACCAGGTGACCGATCAGTACGTCGGAAATACCATCGAAGAAACGCGAGAACAGCATGATGGTACCGATCATTGCTGCGGAGATGCCGACTACGTTGGTGTAGAAGTAAATCAGCAGCGAGGTTGTCAGGGCGTAGACAACGTTGCAGGCAACGTCGCCGAGGCCGTAGGAAAACTTTTCTTTGAGATGGATCTTCTCAAATTCCTTATCACCCGCGAAAGTCGGGTTGCTGGATTTGCCCATGGTTTTGCTCAGTCCTTTTTTTGTTTTTCTTTTCTTTTCAGTTGCAGCGATACAGACCGTCCGGTGCGCCGGGCGCATCGGGAGTGGGTCTGCCTTTGAGACGTTGTCCGGACTCGTCTCTCGCTATACCCTTTCAGTGGAAGTCCGTTCCACCGAACATTTACAAGTATAGCACTGAGCGGAATAAAATTCAATAAATCATATTGTAAAAAGAATAATATTCAATTTTGTGCATTCTTCACAAGGTCGATGTTTTGTGATACAATGAAATTACTATATGATGCGGAAGTGCAGGGTGATTGCATGGACAAGAACGTTTATGCCGCAATTCAGTCGCAGTATTCGACCTTATCCAAGGTTGGAAAGCGGATTGCGGACTATATCTTAGCCGATCCGGTACATATTACCTCGATCAGCATTCAGCAGATGGCAGCCGAGCTTGACATCGCGGAGTCGAGTATTATTCGATTCTGCAAGATCGTCGGCTGCGCGGGCTTCAGCGAGGTAAAGCTGCTGCTGGCGAAATATTCTCCAAAGTCGGTGCGCACGATTTTTGAAGATCTGTCCGAAACCGATAGTATTTCGACCATTTCGGAGAATGTGTTCAGCCGGAATATCGACACGCTCGAGCGGGCGCTCCAGCTGCTTGATTTCGAGAAAATCGAGCAGGCGGTGGGGGTGCTCAACCGGGCGGAGAATATCCTCATCCTCGGCGTCGGCGCGTCCGGCACCATCGCGGAGGACTTCTACATCCGCCTCATGCGCATCGGCATCCGCGCGGTTTCGCTGACCGATTCGCACCTGATGCAGATTCAGGCGAGCCAATGCGGCCCGGATACGGCGGTTATCGCCATCTCGCATACCGGCAAGACGCGCGAAATCGTGTCGGCCGTGCGTACCGCGAAGGAGTGCGGCGCGCCGACCATCGGCATCACCGGCTACCCGGATACGCCGCTCAAAGAGGTCAGCGACATCTGCCTTGAGCTGTATTCGCCCGAGCAGCTTTTCGTGTCGCCGCGCGTGGCGCAGTTCTCCCTCATCGACACGCTTTATGTCAGTCTCGCTATCCGCCGCAAGGACAGCGTCGTACAGAATATTGAACGCATGAATGAAGTGCTCCTGCCATTTCGCATTGATTGATCATTTTTGATCCTGTGTGTGGAATTTGATGATTGAAAGATATATTGCATCATTGCATCTGTATCGTATATGTGCTGCGCTCGGATCAAAGAGATTATGCTAACGATCTAGCATTGTTTCAGTCAATGCTGTCCCTGTATCATGTTCCCGTGTGATTATTGTGATTAACTGCGCTGATAAAGCAGCGCCAATCTCGCGACATAGCACATCATCCTACAATCCTTCTGAACGGCTGCGAGCGAAACGCAGCCGTTCGCTTTTTTCGCGATACGACGTAGCTTTTTCTTGGTCTTCTCGCGATATCCGGAAGTATTGATACAATCCAGCAGCGCGGGAAGCGAAATTGGGTCAAAATGCGTCATATGCAGCCGATGCAGAAACTTATGCTGATGCATCTCAACTTGCGAGCCAAGCTCAACAAGCTGCCTTTCCCAAGATTTAGCCTTAGTCAACTTAGTGATTTTCGAACGACCAAACCGCAATTCCAGCCGGAGAATATGCTCAATTCTGGATTTCGGAATATTTGCATTGTAATTTCAATGAAAAGGTGTGGATACCGTACTCGTTCGTAATCATCTGCTGTTCCTCCGCTTTCGCGCACATACCGTGCAGCGCTTGCAGGTTTTCGCCTCATGCTGTCTTTGGTATTCGAGAATATCGCTTACCATGCAGTTATCGTTATGGATGAAGTTGTGTACTTGGTTTAGATTCGATTTTATCGTTTTAGCGGCTTGTAACTGCTTTTTTGCTTTCTTGATAAAGCTGTCCGAGACAGCATCATCGTCGCCGTTCTGATCGTAGAAGAGGACACAGTGCGCCTTTCGTCCATCACGTCCCGCTCGGCCAATCTGCTGAATGTAATCCGTCATGCTGATCGGCGCGTTAAAGTGTACAACAAGTTCAATATCGGAAACATCAATGCTCATCGAAAACGCGGAAGTTGAAATCATAATTTTTCTTTCACCATGCAGGAAGTCGAACAGCAGCTCTTTCTTGTGACGTTCCGGCTCGATTCGGGAGTGATAGCGTGTAACATCGCCGGGGGATATTTCTTCCAGAATGTTGTACAGCGCATCTACGTATGTAGTTGTCTGAGCAAAGATAAGCACCGAATCGTCTTTGTGATACTTATCAATCAGCTTGCAGAGCTTCTTAATACGGAATTCCAGTCGTTCCTCCAGCGTTTTCTTGTTGCAGGTAACGTCCTTCTTGAGCAAGATAAGATTATCACGCCGCAAATCACTGCGGAGAATAACGGGCTTGTCCATATGCAGACTATCACGAATAATATCCATAGAGTCGGCAGAGATTGTAGCAGAGCAGGCACAAATGACCGGCTTATGTTTCCGTTTACATTATTCATTACACATTGCGTCTTACCGTTCACAACCGCCTGTGTGACCTTGAAGCCAATATGAATATTCTTGTTGTCAAAGTCGATTGCGGACCATTTGAGGCCCAGCAGTTCGCTTCGGCGCAATCCATATGTGACATCCATCAAAATGAATAACGCCAGCGGATCGCCCTGCATCGCCGTAAAGAGCCGCTCTAAATCGGCAATATCGTAAGTTTCCGGCACAAAGTGTGCATGCGATGGCTTGACATCTTTATCAAGGACTGCATAGAGTCAGTCAATTCAGTCATATGGATATTGAACAGCAGCTTTTCAATCATAATGTCCCATAACGATTGCGGTTACGACTCCATTTTCGACTTTTACATGTAATAAATCGTCTATTATTCCATCTCGAACCGAAGGAGAACCGTATAAATCAAGATAGCGTTCCTCACTGTCACCAACTCGCAGGCCACGCACCGTCTTATGCCGCCAGAACAGCCATCGGCGCGTTAGCGGAATTTCGTCCGGAGCAACGGTTAGAATAACACGATTACGCTCTTTATCCCATTTTGCTGCCATCATATATTTTTCCTGAAGGTATGTAATGGGAGTGTATACTACATTATCTTGTAACAAACCGACCACTGTTACCGTGTTTTGCTGTATGGTAAATGTTTTTTCATCTATACTGCCGCCCAGCCTGCTGACTACTTCATTTATCGGTACATACGGTTCATTCTCATGCCAAATCACAGGATTCTGCAAAGAAATTTCCTCTCCGTTCTGTAATGCTGTAGTACTGCCGATTTCTATACTCAGGGAAATATTGGTTCGTTCCAGATAGTTGATTCGCCAAAAGGCTATCCCGATTGCTAAAACCAGTGAGATAATCGGAATGGTGTATGTTTTCAGAGATTTCAGCATGGCAGAATTCCTCCAAATAGTTTTCTATATAAGTATAACAAATGTATATTGAAAAATGTGACATACAAAAAATGAACTGCACCCCATCTATTAGATAGTATATCATACTGTCTAACAAATGGGGTGCAGTTCATGATGGCTTGTCTATTTTCTGTTTGCTTTTGCGAACTTAATTATACGCTATCGGGCAATGGGACTGAGGACGAAGAAAGCTGCGTAAGCATCGGCTCTATCAATAAAACAATCCGCTGCAGCATCAAATACTGCAGCGGATTATTCAGTTATTCATTGGCTTTATTTCTGTCATGCGCAGCATTGTGATGATCGACTGCTCGCAAGTATAGCCATTCTTCGGATCGAATCGATTCGCTCCTACGCCCTGCATGATACCGGTTTGCCTCATCGCATAGACAGAATCCTTTGCCCATACGCCAATACTCCCGTTGTCAGCATAGAGCGTAGGATTGACTTCGATCTTTCCATACAGCACCGTATAAAGGCGCTGCAGGATAACCGCCGCTTCCTGTCGGGAAAGCTCGCGCGTGGGCTGGAAGGTGCCGTCCTCATAGCCGGTGACAATACCGAGTGCCGCGATCTGACGTACTATGTCTTCATCGCAGTCGGAGAACGGCTGTGCCAGTTCAGGCAGATTGATGTTTGGGTTTACCGTCTGAATGGTTTGCCAAGCCAGCTTGCAGAATTCATCGCGGTGGATATTCAGGCGGTATGGTGTATGATAGGACAGTCGGAGTCCGTCTTTCTCCGCTTGTTCGACTATATTTTCAGCCCAAGTGCTGGGAACATAGCAGTAATTCGCCTGTTCGCGCTCATTTCCGTTGCTGTCCAACAGATACTCGGTCGTACCGTGACAACCAAACCAGCGATCGTTTTCGTTCGATACTTCATCATAGCGCGCGTTGCTGACGATCTTGCCGCTGCGGTCGATGAACATATATTTACTGTTGAAATATAATCGCGGCCACGGTCCACCGTCCGGCAGATACCAGTTGGACGCATCGACACGGACAGCGGCGAGATCGTTATAAAACAGTTCGCTATCATAAGAGTAATCATACTGACCAACGTTGTAATACTGGTCGATGCCGTCCTGCAGGACGGTAAAATCCGGTCCCAGCAGCGTGTACTGATGGAACGTGTACGGCATTGTGCCGCTATCGGTCCGCACAGTTCTGGTGACCGGGTACTGGCAAAGGACATATCCTTGATCATCGACTGCCAATACATGGCCGGCATGAGGAATGGATATATCGGTCAAACTGCCATTCAAATCGCATAGTTGATAAGTGTCGCTATGCTCTAGCAGCAACTGATCATCTGCGCACTTCCAAATTTGACCATCAAGACCATCAAACAGGGGCGTAACAATCGTTCCGGCGGACAAATCGACCGCGCAGACCCATCGGCTGCTATAGTCACTCGGGGTAAATATCAGCTTCCAGATGTCCTTTTCCTCGATCAGTCGACACGGAAGAACCTCGCAGCTGTCCATTTGCCAACTTTTCCATGCCGTATGTTCCGGATAACTGGTATCCTTTTCCGGTGGGCTTTGTTGAAAATGCGTAATTGCCTGCTGCGTAAGCGACATTTGCGAAGATGTGCCTGCTGCTCCGGCTCCGATCAACATGGTGCAGCATAATGCCAGCGCTGATAATACCAAACAGATTCTTTTCATACGACAACCACCTTTTCTCTTATACAAAATTATACGCAGCCGAAGGCGGCTGTCAACCTTATTAAACTCAGCAATCGAACCTGAAGCAAAGACGCTGTCGCCGCCTGCTGTTTAGCTGCGTAACCTAGACATCGTATCACTCTTTTCTTTGATTCGTTTTGATCGGTCAATGGAGCAAGAGCGTATTGACATCCAAATGTAAACCTAATTATAATAATAACAATTAACGATGCCGTAGTGTGACATTCGCATGAAAATTAAGTTGTGCAGAGATGCCATGTCACATTTTGACTGTCTGAAATGTTATACTATATATACCACTATATCAGACCACAGAACAAGGAGGAGTAGAGCATGAAAAAATTACGTTACTTGATCGCGGCGGCGCTCATCGCCGGCAGCATGGCGGTCTGTGCCGGGGCGGTTAGAACTGTCACACCGCAGGAGGCCCTGCAATCCAGTATTGCACAGGTGCAGCAGCAATGGCAGAATGAGAATGATAAGAGTATGTATTTTATCGATGGTGATGGTTATGGTGGATACGCATCGCCGCTTGTGCCATCGAAAAACCTTTACACCATCAGTCTCGATATAGATGGCTACATAAAATATGGTTTTCTGGACGGCGTTGTCAATATAGAAACCGGAGAAATGGTTATTCCGCTCGAATATGATACGATAGATGTGCTTGCTGACAATAAAATTCTGTTGTCGAAGGAAATTCTGGGTAAGGAACACTGTTCGGATTTCTATCTTTCCGATGAAAACGGAAATATAACGCCGATGGATCTGCCGGTAGAAGGAACCTGCATGAGCGTTTCAGATGAAGGCTACTTTTTCGTTGGTATTTATGCCAAACGTCCTTTAACTGATGTTATCTATTATCAGGAGCCGACAACCATCCAATATGATATTCCAAAGCTGGTTCTGTTTGACGAAAATATGAATATGCTCCGCGATGACATTGACGGCGGTGTTGCAATCAGCACGCCCGTGTTTCACAACGGACTGATGGCCATTCAGACGGAAAGCACTCTGTGGGAAGGTTCTGTAAAAGGCGCATTTGGCAACGGAAAATACGGATTGATTGACAAAAACGGCAAAGACATCGGAAAAAACGACTTTGATGGGATAGACTGGCGCGATAATCGTTATATCGGCTGGCGCGGCAAAACACTCTATTATCTGGATGGTACGGGCGGCGAGGTTGAACTCCCTGCGAATGCGGGTGAGTACAGTGCGTGGGCAAAGCCTGAAGTGGAAGAGGCACGGCAGCACTCTTTGACGCTCGGTGGTTTTCATTATCCCAGACTCGACATCACGCGCGTGGATTTCTGCAAGCTGGCAGTCAATCTGTACAGCAAGATGAGTTCTGTTCCGGAAAATATACTGGACGAAGCTTTTTCTGACTGCGAGGATGAAAATGTTGCAGTCGCGGCGGCGCTCGGCATCGTCACCGGCTACGAGGACGGAACGTTTCGCCCATATGCGTTCATCACGCGCGAAGAAGCCGCAACGATGCTCGATCGGCTGTACAAGTCGCTTGGCGGCACGGAAACCGCAGAGAGCAGCAGGCAATACGCCGATGATGCGCAGTTCGGAAACTGGTCGCGCGACAGCATCTACACCATGCAGAATATCGGCATCATGAAGGGCGAGGAGAATAACGAATTTCATCCGGACGGCGGTTATACCGGCGAGCAGGCCATCGTAACCATTGAACGGATGTATAATCAGTTAACCAAATGAGGAAAAGGCTCCGCAACGCGGAGCCTTTGGCTTAAACCCAATCATTGATTTCGCCAATTGCCTGATTCAGATCTCCCTGCCAATAAAACATCCACGCTGACTTTGACAGCCGGAGAAAATACGGCATACCGGAACGGCGAAGCGTTCGAACTCGCAGGCAAGCCGTATATTCAGGACCACACTTTTTATGTTCCTCTGCAAGAAGTCACCGAGGTCCTTGGCGGGACGTACCGTGAATATGGCGACACGGCGAAAGTTGAATTTTTCGCATATACGGCGGAATACCATGCAGGAGAAAGGTAGAACTAATATGAAGCTAATAGTCCACAGAGCACTCTCGGCCGCTCTGGCACTCAGCCTGTGTCTGTCGGGTGCGGGCGCAGCGTGGTACGGCCGTGATATTCAGCGACAGGAAAACGGAAATTATGTGCTTTACGAACCGTACTCGGATAAAAATATCATCGAAACACCGTATCATCTGTACGAACTGACGTATATCGGCAGCACAGATGGCATGGCAGGCGTTCACGGTGCGCAGGTTCCGTATTACTGCGCGAAAAACGACAGTGAGATTTTTCTCTGGAATGCAAGCGGTCGAAATATCATTTCCGACAGCAGCCTCCGCGCCGCCGGTTTTATCAGTGACGGCGGATACATGGTTGTACAGAATGTGCAGAACGGCTTATACGGTGTCTGGTCGATAGAAAAAGGACAGCTTACCGTGCCGTGTCGTTATCAGTCGGTTCGACTGCTGACCGGACAATATGAGGGCACCGAAGCGCCGCCGCCGGAAACCATTGCGGCCGTTACGGCAGACGGACAGACATGGACGCCGCTGCGCCCCTATGACGGAAAAGCGTTCCTCCCGGGAGAATTTGACGAAATTTCGACGGCTTCCGGCCTCTTGGCTGTCCGCAAAGGCGGCCAAACTGCATATTACGACATGCGAGAGGGAACGGCGGCAGTACCGCAGACAGTGGCGAACCGCAGTCAGATGAGCGCGTGGGCGGCGGACGAAGTCGAGAAAGCGGTCACGGCGGAACTGGTTCCTGAGGAGCTTCAGCGGCAATATACAAAACCCTGCACGCGGCAGGAATTCTGTCAGCTGGTTGCGGCGGTCGCGCAGAAACGCACCGGAAAGACTGTTCAGCAGCTGGTTGTCTGTCGCGGCGGCACGGACAGCAGTTTTACGGACACGGATGATGCGGACATTCTTGCGTGTGCGTCGCTTGGCATTGTGAACGGCGTCGGAAACGGCAGATTTGCACCGGATGCCCATATTGCGCGCGAGCAAGCGGCCACGATGCTGGTCCGCGCAGCGGGTATTCTTGACATCCGCGCCAACCGCGAACACATGGCTTTTAATGACGCAGATCGTATTTCGACATGGGCGAAATCGGCCGTGGCCGAGGTCAGCGCCATGCAGACAGAGGACGGCGCTATGGTCATGCAGGGCGTCGGCAGCAATCGCTTTGCGCCGAGCGATCCTTACACACGAGAACAATCAATTATAACCGCATACCGGCTGTTCCGGATGAAATGATTTCAAAGCTGTGTTCGGAAATATAAACCAAGGAGGCGCATACATATGATGTTTGAAGTGATAAAAGCAATCTACCATAGCACATGAATTCGGGCATGCTATGGGATTATCTGAACATAATTGCAAGGCATCTACTATTATGTGTCAAACAGCTGAGGAGAGAACAGCTTCTGCACCTACTGCCGAAGATTGTCATGCTATCAATCATCTGTATAACAAGTAAATCTATTTTACGGGAAACCGACGCAATTCGACAATATGAAAATAGAAGAATTTCAGAATAAAAAATTGTATGCTTTTCTGGAAAAGGGAAAACCCCCGGGATAAGTCCCGAGGGTTTTCGAAATACACTCTAAAACTATCTTGCGATTAATCAGCAACCGTAACAGTAGCGGTCAGAGTATCGGTAGAAACAGTGTGGTTAGCATCTGCAATTACCGGAACCGTGATGGTCAGCTGATCGCCCGCAGCGAAAGTGCTGAGCGGGTAATCAGTGATATCAACGTTATCAATCGTTACAACCGGAGTGCCCAGAGTGTAACCTGCGTTTGCAGCAGCCGTAAAGGTCGGCTTGAAGGTGTTGAAGCGAGCACCCTTGACCGGAGCTGCCGGAGCAGTCAGATCAGCCGGGGTAACAGTAGCCTTTGCAACAGTAACCTTAACGGTGGTAGAAACAGTGTTGCCGTCCTTGTCGGTGCCCTTAACGGTTACGGTGTAGGTACCAGCCGCAGTGGTAGCGGTGGTAGAAACCTTCATACCCGAAACAGTCAGGCCAGAAGCCGCATCAACAGACAGTGCAGTGGTCTTCGCAGTGAAGTTCTTGAAGGTAGCAGTTACGGTAACGTCGGATGCAGTGCCGTATACCGGAGCACCAATAGTGGTAGCGGAAACGGAAGCAGCGTTAACGTCGTCAACCTTGAAGCCCTTGAAAGCGCCGGTGGAGTCGATAACCAGAACCTCGATGTCCTTGTCGTCGGTGCCAGCCTCGTCCATTACCCACATAGCGTTAACGAGGTAATCGTCGCCGTTCTTGGAAGCCTTCGGCAGCTTGTCGCCGTAGTTGTAAGCGATACCGATGTCGCTCTTCTTGTCTGCGTCAGAATCAACAACCAGAACCTTGGTATCAGCGGTAACATTCAGCTGGCCGTCGTTAACAGCGATGTAGTTAGAAACGTTAGCCTTGTTGGAGCCGCGGTACAGGGTAGAGGTGTTTACGCTAGAAGTCGGGAATGCGGTAGCGGACTTGATGTTGCCGATAACGTCAACATCGTTGATGATGCCGTTCTCGTCGATGCTGGAGTAACCGATCAGCATGCCCTTAACGTACTCGCCCTTGGAGTAACCGGTATCAACAACAACGTCCTTGTTCTCAGAACCAGTCCAGATGGTGATAGCGGTCTTGTTGTTTGCGTTCTCTACGCCATCAGAGATGATGTATGCGTAGTTGTCGTTGGACTTGCCGGAAACGCTGGTGCTCGGAACCTTAACGGAAGCCATGCGTACGCGATCCAGACCATTGGTCTCCTTGGTGAATACTGCGCAGTTGTTGCCAGAGACTACGTCGCTTGCAACCAGAGCGTTGTACTGCTTGCCGGTGATCTGCTTGGAAGCGCCCTTGCCATCATACAGAACGATAACAGCGGAGTCGTCAACCTTGGTGGTGCCGATCTTATCGTTTGCAACATCGGCAGACTTGTTGTTGGAAACGAAGGTGTAGCCGTTGTACTTGCGGTTAGTTACCAGAGCCTCGAACTTGATGTCGGAGCCAGCAGCGGATACCTTGTAAGCGGAGCCGATAACCGGGGTAACGGTGGAGTCGTCGTCGATGGTGACGGTCTTAACGTCGCCGTTGAAGTAACGGATCTTAGCCTGGTCGCCGCTCAGGGTATCGTTGCCCTTGCCGACTACAACTGCAACGTTGGTCGGGTAAGAGCCGTCGCCGTCCTCAGAGTCGAGGTCCAGAACTACGCCATTGAATACGTAAGCCTTTACAGTGTCGCCGGTAGAAACATCGCCGTCAACAGACGCCATGTTGTACCACTTGCCGTCCAGCTGATACTGAACGTAGCCGGTCTTCTCCTTGAAGCCAGTCAGCTTGGTGTTCAGAACGTCAGCCTTAACGATGTTGTTGCAATCCTCGTAAAGGTTCTTGGACAGTACAGCGTAATCATCCTTCTCGATGGTCTTGTCGATCTTGTCGTCCTCGAACTTGTAGGACTTGCCGTTGAAGGTGATCTGGCTGGAACCAACGTAGGTAACCTGCGCACCGGTGTAGGTGGTGATGATTGCGGTATCGATCTTGTTGTTCTTGTCGGAGTCAACGAAAACAACCTTATCCATGGATACCTTGTTTGCTGCGGTGTCGTCGAAGTAGGACAGCGGCTTAGCAGCAACGGTCGTGCCGTCAACAACAGCCTTCAGGGAAGTGCCGTCAACAGAGTAGGACTTGCCGTCAAACTTGATCTTGCTGCCGTCCAGCTCGGTCTCGTTCAGGTAGGTGGTGTAGGTGGTGTTATCAGAGATAGCGTATACACCCAGAACGTTGTTGGTCTTGCCGTCCTTGAACATTACCTTGACAGTCTGGCCAAGCAGATCAGAGTAGTCTACATCGAGCTTGGAGAATACAACGTTGCCATAGGTATCCGTGCCCTTGTTGCCGTGGTAGTTGTCAGCAGAGTAGGTGTCGTCGATTGCGATGGTCAGAGAGTCGCTGGAGATAGTGGTCAGAGTACCGTAATCGTAGCACAGACCCATGTAAGCGTGACCTACGGTCTCCTTAACGCCGCCGTTCAGCAGGTCGTCGAAAGACTCAGAGTCCTTGGACCACTTTACACGGTAAACATCGAGGGTGTTGTAGATCATCTGAGCAGCGTACTGACGCGGCAGGCCGGACTCCA
>OGZV01002287.1_pt1 | contig 15411 bp, 14 predicted proteins | sample 1576861 | NCBI WGS metagenome assembly OGZV01 (sample SAMEA3541501, study PRJEB24748) | human gut metagenome | biome: human gut; feature: human-associated habitat; material: faeces | place: China | collected 2012
AGGTAAATCATTTATGTCCAGAAGGAAATAGATGAATGTAAGTGCAAGGCAAGAAACTATGATTTTGAAGATGCGTTTTTTCAAACCTTACACCTCTTTCTTTCCGGTCACGACCTCGTAAATGAGGGATTTTTTGTAGGCAGTCAGTCGTTCAATAACTCTTTGCTTATATTCTATTGAAGACTCAATAGCACCACACTTTTTATCCAAATATGCTGAAATGTTAGTTTGTTCTTCTTTTGGCGGTACAAGAACCGGCATACTTTTAAGTAAATCCTGACCCAAACTGGCTCTGGTTACAAGATTCATTTGCTTGACCAAGTAGTATCTATGGTGATTGCTTCTGAAATAATATTTTGCGAATTTTGGCACCAAGTCATTTGTAAATGGTCTTACCCGAATTAGGAATCCAGCAAAGGTTGCATCTGGAATGGTTTCTTCACACACAGAGGAGAAACCGACTTCTTCAATAGTTTCCGAAGTCCGTGTAAAGAAAATATCTCCTGACTCAACAGAATAATTTCTTCGTTCCTCATCAGATGAATCAATTAGCCCTGCAACTTGTACAGGCAAAGAGAAGTTTCGATAAACATCACCATAACTCACAAATGGAAACCCATGTCCAAAAAACTCTCCGCCCTTGCTAATCCCATTTTGCAATGTTCCAATGTTTCGTAACCTGCAAATCCTCCATGTTTCTGGAATACTTCCAATAAAATCGATCCCGCTGTCCTTCATGGGCACATTGGGATTTAGACCTTTTGTGACGGCTTCGGTGATAACGGACAGCTTATAGGTTTTCAGCTTCTCGATTACTTCCTGCTGCCGGGCAATGATGACGTCAATCTGGCTGCACTTGCGGTCGAGGTAGTCGGCTATGCTGCGCTGTTCGCTCTTTTCAGGCAAAAGTAGAGGTAAGGCCGAAAACTCTTCATAACTTAGTGTATATCGAATATTTTTGGCGTAATGGTTGAATTTCCTTCCATCAGAAATATATCTAAACCAATAATCCGCATATCTAGGTTCCATAGATTCCTTGCAAGATAACACTCGATACGCAGGCGAAATCATCCCATCAAACGGACTGATACCCGAAAAAACTGCCGAACAATCCAAATCAAACAAACACATAACAATGTCATTTTCTTTTACAAACTGATATGTATCAAATGATTCTGGTAATTTCCCCTCGGCATTATTGATATCTTTTTTCTTGATTCCGCGAGTTGTCAACGAAAGCAACTGTGTTAATTCTGACTTTTCACCCACCAGTTCCTTGTTGCATACAAAAGCGTTTTTATTTCTAACTATTCTCCAATCATTGGGAACTTCCCCAATCCACTCAATTCCGCTGTCTTTCATCTCCCTCATTCTCCAAATACCTCCGCCAGAGCGCCGTCCAGCTCCGCTTCAATGGCCAGGATCTCCTGCATGATCTGTGCCGAGGGCTTGGGGGCTTCATATTTGTAAAAATACCGGGTGAAGGGAATTTCGTAGCCCACCTTGGACTTTTTCTCGTCGATCCAGGCATCCGGTGCAAAGGGCAGCACTTCCCGCTCAAAGTAAGTCTGAATATCTTCTTTCAGCGGCACATTCTCTGTATCTCGCAGGGCGGTATCCAGCTGGGGCTTGCCCTTCTTCAAAATCGGCTGGCCATGCTCGTCTTTCAGCGGGCGCTCCACGGTGATCTTGGTGTAGCCAAAGTCGGCAGTGTCAAAAATTTTGCTGATCTCACTCTCTACAAAGTCACCGTACAGCCGGGTAATCTCTGCAACGGCGCTCTCCGGGATGTCGTTGCGCTTGTTGCCCAGGGCCTTGCGGCGCTTTTCATACAGGCCGTTAGCGTTGATAAGCTGCACCCGGCCCTCTCGCTTGGTGCCTGCTTTCTTGTTGGACAGCACCCAGATGTAGGTGGCAATACCGGTATTGTAGAAAATATCGTTTGGCAGAGCGATGATGGCCTCCAGCAGGTCATTTTCCAGAATGTACTTGCGAATCTCGGAAGGGCCGCTGCCGGCGTCGCCGGTAAAGAGGGGAGAGCCGTTGTGAATGATGGCAATGCGGCTGCCGCCGTCCTTAGGTTCCTTCATTTTGGAAATGGCAGTGAGCAGGAACAGCATCTGACCGTCGCTGGCCGCAGGCAGACCAGGGCCAAACCGTCCGGCAAAACCCCTCTTGGACTCGGCTTCCACCGCCGCTTTTTCATTCTTCCACTCCCGGCCGAAGGGCGGATTGGACAGCACATAGTCAAAGGTCTGGCCCTCGAACTGGTCGTCGGACAGAGTGTTGCCGTCCTTGATGAAGTCGGCATTGTTGCCCTTGATGAGCATATCCGCCTTGCAGATGGCGAAGGTCTGGTCGTTCAGCTCCTGGCCAAAGGCCATCAGTTCGGTGGAAGCGTTGAGCTGATGCAGATACTCCTCCGCCACCGACAGCATACCGCCGGTGCCGCAGGCCGGGTCATAGATGGTCTTGGCCACATTGTTCCCGGACAGCATATCGTTGTCATCGTAGAACAGGATATTGACCATCAGCTGGATCACTTCTCTGGGGGTATAGTGCTGTCCGGCGTCCTCGTTGTGAGACTCAGAGAATCGTCTGATAATCTCCTCAAAGATGTAGCCCATCTCCAGGTTGGAGATCACATCCGGGTGCAGGTTGGCCTTGGGAGTGGTGAACTCCTTGATGACGATGTAGAGGATACCCTTGTTGGCCATAGTTGTGATTTGGCCGTCAAACTTGAACTTTTCCAGAATGTCCTGGACATTCTCCGAGAAACCGTTCAGATAGTCCCGGAAGTTGGCCTCGATGTTATCCGGGTCATCCAGCAACCGCGCAAAGGTGAACTTGCTGGTGTTGTAAAACGCCTTGCCGGAGGCATTGCACAGCAGCACATCCCGCATGGGGAGATTCTTCACATCTTCGTACTTCTCCAGCACCGCATCCTTGGTGTCGGCCAGGATACAGTCGAAGCGGCGAATCACCGTGAGGGGTAGGATCACCTCACCATATTCGTGGGGCTTATACACACCGGTCAATTTATCTGCAATCGCCCAGATCAGGGCGGCTTTTTCACTTACATTGGCACTCAGGCTCATACTTCTTTTCCTTCCTTTTCCTCTGGAACAAACTCCAGAATATCGTCCACGCCGCATTCCATCACGCGGCAGATCCGTTCTATACTTTCGATGGAAACATACTCGTTTCGCTTTAGGCGGGTGATAATATTGGCACTAAAACCAGCCTTTTCTTTCAGCTGTGCGTTACTTATCTTTTTGTCGATCATCAAATGAAATAAGCGGTCATAACAAATCGCCATTTTAATTCCTCCAAGACAATAAATGCTTGGATTCATTTTATCACATTTTCGTGAAAAACTCAATCTCGAGTTATTTTCTCTTCCGTCAATCTAACGGGGCTTTCTTTGTCACGGCCCTCAGGTATAGTTCCGGATCACCATTCAAAACCAGCTCGACATAGGCCAGCGTATCATTATAGATCAGCCAGTCTAGCTCTGACCGCTGATACATGCCGTTCGCCACTTCGTTCTCTACGGCGGTGCAGTCGATGGAAATCAGTGACCCATCATCCAGGCGCAGCTCCACGCAGGCGGTGTCCAGGTTGAACTTACAGGACAAAATCTTTCTCATAGTCGTTACCTCCTGATGTTTAAATTTCGGTTGATTTTCCTCAGAGGCACAAGGTCTATTTCGTTAATTTTAGAATCTGGCAAGCAATGCGTGTGGCTATCCACACACAAATCCGGCAAGCAATGCGAGTGTTAATACACACTCACATTTCCTGCCGTCTGCTTGTTGAGGGCAGCGCCCCCAAGCCCCTTTTGAACACAGAATTTCATTCTGTGGCTGCGCGTTCTGCGAACGCTTTGAAAGGGTACGCCAAAGCACCGTTCCCTTTCAGATGCCCTGGAACAAATCGCCCCCCCCTTATTGCCTGATGGCTGTCGTAAAACACAGTAGCCCTCGCTTGATGTGTGGGCAAAATGCCTACCTATCGTTCTCTTTTACTCCGCATCCTGTGTTATGTTTTTTTGCATGGTGTGTCGTGAAACGCGACATCCTATGGTGATTTTTGGGTACCCTAAAATGGGGCACCCTTTGGGATAATGGGGTGGCAAAACACCACCTCATCCGAGATACTTTTTAGCTGAATTTCTTTGCCCAAACTGCCGTCAGCCATTCCTTTTGCCAGAAAAAAACAGGAGCGTGTCACGCTCCTGTTCAAGCCAACAGGGAGAAGATTGACTTTGGTGCTAATTTCATCTGCGAGATTAGTGTGAAAGTAAGCACCTGTTACCAGCGAAAATCCGGGAATATCCCTCGCTTATCCAGGTATTCCTGCCGGGCCTGCTCCCGCTCTTCTGCGGTGGGTGCAGTCTTATATTTTGCATACAGTTCATGCCGCACCATCGCATCTAACTTTTGCTCCAACCCCTGATGAATTTCCTCCGCATAATCATCGTCATAGTCCAGATGATACTCCACCAAAGCTACAAAAAGGTCATAGGGGATTTGTACACTTTTCATATTCATTTCCTTTCCGCGACGGTTGCGACGATAGCGACGGTGTTTTTGACGGTATCATTTTCACCGTCGCGACCGTCGCTATCGTCGCGCCCCTTATTCTTCGGTTACTTCACAGGCAGTTGATTCTAACAGCATATAGGTCAATTTCACTTGCCGACCGGAGTGTTTGGCCTTATTTTTATAGCCAACATGGTACTCCTCCAGCAGCCTGCCTGCCTTGACATTCAGGTACTTGGTGAGGGCATTGGAGGCCATTCCCATTTGGATGGTTTCAGCTAGTTCGGATGGAGAGCCGATCCACTCCCGGCACTCAAGGGGAACCAACTTTGCAACCGCATCCAGCACTGGGTCCGGCGGTTCTTTATACAGCTCGTTTTCCATGCGTTCCAGGTTCCAGATCTGGGTCTGCGGGTCCTTCTTCAAGTAGAGGATCTGATCTGGCTGATCCCGCCCTACAACTTTGATGGTAGCGTCCAGCTCCGTGCGTTTTTTCTTCTGCATCAGCAGAGAACCATCCGCACAGCCCAGCAGCCCAGTGGTGCCGGAAATCGTCTCAAAGGAATCGTCTGCCTGCTGTTTCCGGGTGTGATGAACGGTCAGAACACAGATACCGTGCTGATCAGCAAACTGCTTGATTCTGCCGATGATCTCATAGTCGCTGGCATAACTGTACGCTTCGCCGCCTACCTCACGGATCTTCTGCATAGTGTCAATGATGATGAGATTGGTATCCGGGTGCTCCTGCACGAAATTCTTCAGCTGTTCATCCAACCCATTCCCAATCTTTCCGGCGGCGGTGGCGAAATGGAGGTTGGGGGTGTCGTTCACGCCGTACATCATAAACATCCGGCTTTGAATACGCTGAAAATCATCTTCCAGCGCAAGGTAAAGTACCGTCCCCTGATGGACTTTACATCCCCACAAATCCTGCCCGGTACTGACATGGTAGGCAATCTGAGCCACCAGGAAGGACTTGCCGATTTTGGGCGCTCCGGCAAGGATATATGCCCCTGCGTAAAGCAGGCCTTTCACCACCGGAGGCCTACTCTTATAGGTGGTTTGGAACAGCTCTGTCATCGTAAGTGTATGCAGGTATCGGGGGTCTGTTATGCGCTGTATCTTGCGGTACATTTCTTCCAGACTGTCCTGGGAGTTTACAATTTCATCGTTGCTTTTTTGCCCGGAAGTGGGTATACTATTTTCGTAAGTTTTGGAGATTGACTGCCCATCATCTGCGCCAACAGATGAGCCCTGGGCGGTCATTTTCTTTTTTTCATCGATCATAGGCGAAATCCTCCTGCATTCCCTTCATAATAGTTGTAATCATTTGGATCGTGTCAAGCAGCTCGTCGTTCACGCCTTGCCCGGCTTCGATCCGGCGCAGCTCGTCCAGCACGGCAGACAACTGATCCCGCAGGGCTTTGTAAACCTTTGGATTGCCCTGCACCACCACATCTCGTTCCAACAGCCGCCGGATAATGTAATCCTGCTTGGTCAGGCCGGTGAGTTTCACCAAAGTTTCCAGTTGGAGATCTTCTTCCGCTGACACTCGGAAAGCCACCGTCTTGTTTCTCCAGCGATTATGGTTGTCATAGTTCTTCTTGGACATCTTCTTACACTCCTTTCTCATTTTTCAGTAAATCCAGCTTGTCAGCCATTTCCACCTGTCGGGTGGGGAACAGATGGGCATAGCGGTAGGTGATGTCGATACTCTCATGCCCCACACGCTCTGCAATAGCCAGGGCAGTAAAGCCCATGTCGATCAACAAACTGATGTGGCTGTGCCTCAAATCGTGTATGCGAATGCGTTTTACCCCAGTTTGCTTACAGCCACGGTCCATTTCTCGGTGGAGATAGCTTTTGCTGATGGGAAACATCCGGCTGTCCGGCTCCACTCCATAGAGCTGCTTGATGTAGTCCTGCAACTCATCACAGAGGAACTGCGGCATCTGGATCACGCGGTTACTCTTGGGTGTTTTAGGCGTAGTGATCACATCCTGCTTATTGAGCCGCTGGTAAGACTTATTGATGGTGACGGTGCGCTTTTCAAAGTCAAAATCTGCCGGGGTCAGGGCCAGCAGCTCTCCCTCACGGACACCGCACCAGTACAATACCTCAAAGGCGTAGAAGGACAACGACTTGTCCATCATGGCTTCGGAAAATTTGGTGTACTCTTCCCGGGTCCAGAATAGCATCTCCTTTCGTTCCTCCACCCCCATGTTGCCAGCCTGTCGTGCCGGGTTGATATTCAGACCGTAAAAACGGGCAGCATGGTTGAAAATGGCACTTAGTTGGTTGTGAACTGTCTTCAGGTAAGTTTTCGACAGAGGTTTGCCGTGGCAGTCCCTCAACTCCCGGATTTCATTTTGCCAACGGATAATGTCCTTTGCCGTGATCTCCGAAAGTTTTCGATTCGCAAAATAGGGGAGGATCTTTTTCTTGATGATACTCTCCTTGGTGAGCCAGGTATTGAGTTTCAGCTTGGGTTTAATGTCCTTTTCATAGAGAGCAACGAAGCTCTCAAAGCTCATGTTCACATCAGCCTGTTTTTCCATCAGGAACTCCCGTTCCCATTCCAGCGCTTCTCTCTTGGTGGCAAAGCCGCGCTTGAGCTTCTGCTGGCGTTCGCCCTTCCAATCGGTGTAGCGGAATTGAACATACCAGGTGCCATTGTCCTTATTTTTGAACGCTGCCATAATTATTTCTCCTTCCTTTCTGTCTCAGATCTTGTACCATAGAATTTCTCATGGAAAAACTTTCGGTCAATTCGCCCGGCAATGGTGATGCAGCCGGTTTTAGCCAGTTCCTCATTCATCTGTCGAATGATCCTATAGGCAAAGGGAATGGAGATCCCCAACTCCTCTGCCACTTCGTTGACACGCATAAAAATCTGATTTGCCATAGTAAATACCTTCCTTTCTTTGTTTTTGGTAGCTGCCTGCTAATTTTGCTTTTCATAAAGACCTCCTCACTTGCTACTGCCACTTTTTTCTCTGTTGTATAACTAAAAAGCTGGCGTAATATTTTTTGCGCTCCCTTATCCAAGCTTATTTGCTTAGTGTTCTTATGATACTATACATATAAGCTTAGTTCAAGTGTTTTGAAAGAAATATTATTAAATAAATTTGCTTAGATTGCCTTGACAAAACTAAATAAATATGCTATGTTTTGGATAAGAACAATCATAGACTGGAGTTGGTTACATGGCTATTGGTGAACGAATTCACTTTTTCCGTCTCCTGCGGGGGATGACACAAAAATATCTTGGTATGGCGCTGGGCTTCCCGGAGAAGTCTGCTGATGTACGCCTTGCACAATATGAAACAGGATCAAGAACCCCAAAGGCAGACCTGACCGCCGCCTTAGCTGAGGTGCTGGATGTCTCGCCCCATGCACTCTCTGTTCCGGACATAGACTCCTATGTAGGGCTGATGCACACGCTGTTTACCCTGGAGGACAACTACGGGCTGAAAGTCAGTGAGCAGGACGGTGAGCTTGCCTTGCAGGTGGATTTTCGCAAAAACAAGGATGCCGCCCGACTGCACGAGATGCTCTGGACCTGGCGGGAACAGGCCGCCAAGTTGGAGGCCGGAGAGATCTCTCAGGAGGAGTACGACAGCTGGCGCTACCATTACCCGGAGTACGACAACAGCCAGGTCCGCGCCAAGATGCCGCCGGAGGGTCTGATCTAACCCCCTCACTTGTAGACCACGGGAAAGGTCATTTGTTGCACAAAATCAGAAAATTCAGATAAATGAGAGCAAAATAAAAAAGGTCTAACTGATCAACAAAAATCAGTTAGACCTTTTACTTATGAATAAAAAGATGAGGATTTTTAGGCTACTCGTAAGCCACCCGATTTTTCTTTTCAAACTCAATAAATCGGGATTTGACGAGTGCTATCAATCTGCTATCAAATGGGGAATTTGAAAATCAAAAAGCTAGTGTTTTCAAGGGGTTGCGGGCCCTCATATCCACTTTTTGCTTATTCCCACTCAATCGTTGCAGGCGGTTTAGATGTAATATCGTAAACAATGCGGTTAACGCCTTGCACTTCATTGACAATACGTCTGGAAATAATATCCAGAACACTGAAAGGAATATGCGCCCAATCAGAGGTCATACCATCACTGCTGGTTACAGCACGCAGTGCAACGGTATGCGAATATGTCCGTCCATCCCCCATAACGCCTACAGAACGGATATTGGGCAGACACGCAAAATACTGCCATATTTTGCGCTCTAAACCAGCTTTAGCAATTTCTTCTCGAAAGATAGCATCAGCTTCACGAGTTATTTCTAATTTCTCCTGAGTAACTTCCCCTAGCACACGGATAGCTAAACCAGGTCCAGGAAATGGCTGACGCCAGACTAAGGCAGAAGGTATTCCCAATTCTTCTCCGACAGCACGAACTTCGTCTTTAAACAGTTCGCGCAGCGGTTCAATCAAAGCCAACCGCATATCCTCCGGCAAGCCGCCAACATTATGGTGGCTTTTGATTGTCGCTGAAGTACTGGTACCGCTTTCGACAACATCAGGATAAATAGTTCCCTGCACCAGAAAATCTACCTTGCCCAGTTTATTAGATTCTTCTTCAAAAACACGAATAAATTCTTCACCGATGATCTTACGCTTCGTTTCAGGATCAGACACACCTGCCAACCGGCCAAGAAAGCGCTCCGCTGCATTGACGCGGATCAGATTCATATCAAATTGTTCTTTAAAAACCGTTTCGACCTGATCGCCTTCATCTTTACGCAGCAGGCCGTGATCTACAAAAACACAGGTCAGCTGCTTACCCACTGCTTTATGTACTAATACTGCCGCAACGGAAGAATCAACACCGCCGGACAATGCACAGAGAACTTTTTTATCGCCAACGGCCTCTTTAATCTCGGCAATTTTACGCTGTGCAAAACTGCTCATAGTCCAGTCGCCTTTAACTCCGCAGACGTCAAACAGGAAATTAGAAATCATCTTACGTCCAAATGGTGTATGCTCCACTTCAGGATGGAACTGCACTCCATATAATTTACGCAAATCATTAGCCATTCCGGCTACAGGGCATTCACTTGTATCAGCAGTTACTACAAATCCCTCCGGGACCTCTGACACATAATCAGTGTGGCTCATCCAGGAAATATTGTGCTCTTCGATATCCTTAAAAAGAATATTATTTTTATTGAGTTTTACAGCCGTTTTCCCGTACTCACGCACATCAGCGCTTTCAACTCTGCCTCCCAGCGTCTGAGTCATCAGCTGATGTCCATAGCAAATACCAAGTACAGGTACGCCTAGTTCAAATACGCCAGGATCGATCTTAGGAGTATCATCACCATAAACACTATTAGGCCCGCCTGTAAAGATGATCCCTTTAGGGTTTTTAGCTTTGATTTGTTCTAAAGTGTAGGTATAGGGAACTATTTCACAGTAAACGCCGCATTCCCTTACACGCCTGGCGATCAATTGGTTATACTGACCGCCGAAATCGATAACTAAGATCATTTCATGGTTACCTGTTTGCATATTGCTGTAAGCCTCCTCAAAATAATTTAACTAATAATGTATAATATAATATCATACAATAATCACGCTGAAATTGCAATGCAAAAGGCCCCGTACAATAAGTACGGGGCCTTGGACTTTCAATGTACAGATGTAAATTTATTACATCATACCCGGCATTCCGCCACCCATCGGCATACCACCCATAGGAGCAGCGCCTTCTTTTGCAGGCTTATCAGCAACAACAGATTCAGTAGTCAAAACCATAGCTGCGATGCTGGCTGCATTTTGCAGAGCACTGCGGGTAACCTTAGTAGGATCAACGATACCAGCTTCGATCATATCAACGTATTCCTCGGTCAAAGCGTTAAAACCAAAACCTCTGCGGGAACGTTTAATCGTATCAACGATAACTGCGCCTTCCAATCCGGCATTATAAGCTATTTGACGTACCGGTTCTTCAATAGCGCGTTTAACGATTTCTACGCCGGTTTTTTCGTCGCCTGTTACTTTGATTTTGCTTAAAGCAGTTTGCACCTGCAGCAGAGCAGTACCGCCGCCTGCAACAATACCCTCAGCAACTGCTGCACGAGTAGCGTTCAAAGCATCTTCAATACGCAGTTTTTTATCTTTAAGCTCAACTTCAGTAGCAGCACCAACTTTAATAACAGCTACGCCGCCTGCAAGTTTAGCCAAACGCTCTTGTAATTTTTCTTTGTCAAATTCAGAAGTAGTTTCAGGGATCTGAGCACGGATTTGAGCAACGCGTGCTGCAATTTCTTCTTTGTTACCGCCGCCATCAACGATAGTAGTCAATTCCTTGGTTACGCGGACCTGGCTGGCGCTACCCAAATCTTCCATGCTGGCGCTGTCAAGCTTACGTCCAACTTCTTCGCTGATAACTGTTGCTCCGGTAAGAATAGCAATATCCTGCAGCATAGCTTTACGGCGATCACCGAAACCAGGAGCTTTAACAGCTACAGCCTTGAAGGTACCGCGAAGTTTATTCACAACCAAAGTTGCCAAAGCTTCGCCTTCAATATCTTCAGCGATAATAAGTAATTCCCGGCCGCCTTGGACGACTTTTTCAAGTACAGGCATAATATCCTGAATCATAGTAATTTTACGGTCTGTGATGAGTACGAGCGGGTTGTTAAGAACTGCTTCCATTTTATCAGGATCTGTTGCCATATAAGGAGAAATATAACCGCGGTCAAATTGCATACCTTCAACAGTCTCCAGACAGGTTTCCATAGTTTTGGATTCTTCAACAGTAATAACACCGTCGTCGCCGACCTTTTCCATAGCGTCAGCAATCAGACCGCCGATTTCTTCATCAGCTGCGGAAATAGATGCAACCTGAGCTTTAGCTTCTTTAGTCTCAACCTTTTTAGACACAGCCTGCAGTTCTTCTACCAAAACGTCAACAGCTTTTTGAATACCTTTTTTCAGCACCATTGGATTAGCGCCGGCAGCAACATTGCGCATGCCCTCACGAACCATAGCCTGTGCCAAAACAGTAGCAGTGGTAGTACCGTCACCGGCAACATCGTTAGTTTTTGTAGCAACTTCTTTTACAAGCTGCGCACCCATATTTTCAAACGGATCTTCAAGTTCAATATCACGGGCAATAGTTACGCCATCGTTAGTAATAGTTGGCGCGCCAAATTTCTTTTCGAGCACTACATTACGTCCTTTAGGACCAAGGGTTACCTTTACTGCATCTGCTAATGCATTGACACCGCGTTCTAAACTACGGCGAGCTTCTTCGTTAAATTTTATTTCCTTTGCCATTTCAAATACACTCCTTTATATTTCACTTTTTTAGTAAAAATCATTACTTAGAGAACAGCAAGCACATCGCGTTCGCTGAGGATCAAATAATCTTTACCGTCATATTTAAATTCAGTTCCGGAATATTTTGCAAATACAACCTCATCGCCAGCTTTAACTTCAGGAGCGACACGAGTACCGTTATCCAGCACTTTACCTGCGCCTACGGCAACGACCTTACCAGTTTGCGGTTTCTCTTTAGACGCCGTATCCGGCAAATAAATACCGCTGGAAGTTTTTTCCTCTTTTACTGTAAGTTCTACAACGATGTGATCTGCTAATGGTTTCAACATTTTCAAGTCCCCTTTCAGATGCCTATATAAATTTTTTATTTTTCTTTTGTTAGCACTCATTATTGTCGAGTGCTAATTACATTTATTATTATATCCGTTTCCTAAAAAAATGCAAGACAATTCCTGTAAAAATTTTTGACAAAAAAGTGAAAAATTCACGCAGCCTTTAAATTCCTCCTGCGTGAATTTTTTATATTTATTTATTTTTTAATGCTGATGCAATTACCGCTTCAGCCAACTCCTTAATGGAAATACGCCTGTTCATACTGTACTGCTGCATTTTTCGATATGCTTCCTGTTCCGTAAATCCATGTGCTGACATTAAAATTCCTTTAGCCCGATCAAGCAGTTTTCTTGTTTCCAAACTTTCTTTTAATAATCCCAGCTCAGCCCCCAGGGCTTTGATTTCTTCAAAACGAGAAATTGCTATCTCCATTGCCGGAAACAACTGTTCTTCACGAACCGGCTTCACTAAATATCCCAATACACCCGAACTTTTTGCCTGCGATACAATCTCCTGTTGACTGTAGGCTGTCAGCAAAAGTACTGGAGCCAGATGCTCGTCGGTAATGATTTTAGAAGCTGTAAGTCCATCCATTTGCGGCATTTTCACATCCATGATCACAAGGTCAGGCTGCAGAGCTCTCGTCATGGCAACTGCATCTTCACCGTTATTGGCTTCACCTGCAACTTCATGTCCTGCCTCTGTCAGCATTTCTCTGATATCAAGACGAATAAGCGCCTCATCATCAGCTAAAACAACTTTCAAAGTATTTTTCATTCTGACCCCTCCAACTCTGACGGTATAGTAACTACAGCACAAGTCCCCTGTTTCAGGGCTTCTATTGTAAAAGTACCGCGAAGATCTGCTTCCACCATAGTTTTTATTATTTTCAGGCCTAAACTGGTTTGCTCATCTAAAACAAAACCCGGCGGCAAACCATTACCGTCATCACAGATTTTTAAGCAATAACTTCCGGGGATTTTATAAAACTCAACATCAAGCCGGCCGCTGCTGCGGCCTGCAAAAGCATGGTCCAGTGAATTTTGCAGAAGCTCGTTCAGAACCAAAGCAATGCTTGTTGCTTTATCGGAAGGCAGCAAAACATTATCCGCTTTAAAGCTTGTCTGCAATTTAAGATTAGGGTCTGCCATACTGGCAATAATGGCTTCATAAATTCCCTGCGCTGCCACAGCTACATCAATTTTACCGCTATCCTGCTGTGAAAGAAATTCATGTACAACAGCGATACTGGTAACCCTGTTAATACAGTCACGCAATACCAGTTTTGTTTCGTCTGTATGAGCCCTGCGTGCCTGCAGCCTCAGCAGGCTGGCGATAGTCTGCAAATTGTTTTTAACGCGATGATGTATTTCCCGAATAACTACAGATTTGATAAGCAGCTCTGTATCTTTCTTTTTCAGCTCTGTTATATCCTGTAGAATAACAATAGCGGCCGCTGTATCAGGCCTGTTCGTAACAGGGATCACCCTCATTGCAAGCAGCAGTCCCTGCATGTCTATTTCCTTTCCTTCAGCGACACCCGTCTTCAGCACCATACCAACCAAAGGCCAGTTGATCTGCAAACTGTTTGTCCTTCGTCCAACTAAATTAGATAAGCCCTGCACTTTAAAAAGATGTCTGGCCGTCCTGTTCGCGGCTATAATGACCTTGTCCTTATCAACAATCATCAACCCGTCGCCAGGCAGCAATCTGCCGTAATAATTACTGCTCAAAATCTGTCGGCCGGTATTTTTTAAAAACTCCACTGCCGTCATAATGAAAAGTTCTTCCGGTTCATTGGTATCAAAAGCAACTACGGCAAAACATTTTCCTTTACTATCTTGAATAGGATAAACACGCAAATCGACGAAAAGCCCCAGCGACAGCTCACGTTTCCCTGACAAAGGCACACCTCGCTGCAGTGCCCGCTGCACTAAAGGCTCCTCATTACCGCGCAGTTCGCGACCTGTTTTATCAGGCAGTTCACCCAAAAATTGCGTTCTTGGCAGTTCCTGATGATAAATATACAGAAATTTGGGGTTATCATCCCAAACATACATCGTTATGCATGCATGAGCAACATCGGCAGCAAAAGCTGCGCCGACTTTCATAGAGGATAAAATATTTTTTTGTTCTACAGTCAAATTCTTGGGCATATCATTCATTCCCCTGTTTCTTATTACCTTGTTTATCCCCATCAATCCACAGTTTTTTCCACATTATCCACAGACTTATGCACAACAAGAACTGTTTTTTAGCTATATTTCAGCATTTTATCCACAAAATCCACAAGTTCTTTTACTTCAGTGGACACTGTTCAACCTAATTTTAACGATGGAACAGCGTTCAAATCCAGAGGACTATATTCACCGTTCTGATACATAAAATAACCACGGCAAGCTATCATTACAGCATTATCAGTGCATAAAATCGGAGTTGGATGTACCAAACTTGCTCCAATCCCGCCTACAGCATCAGCTAACGCTGTTTGTAAATGTTTATTAGCCGAAACACCACCGGCCAGAACTATTTTTTTCAAACCGGTTTCCTGCAGCGCATGCACACTTTTCTGCACCAGCACATCTACAATCGCTTCCTGAAATGAAGCGGCCACATCGGCTTTATTTACTTCACGGCCTGCCTGCTGTTCGTTATGCAGATAATTGATTACAGCTGACTTTAAGCCGCTGAAACTAAACTGATAATCTTCCTTCAAAAGTGCCCGCGGAAAATCGATCGCCTGCGGATCCCCCGCTGCCGCCAATTTTTCTATTTCCGGTCCTCCTGGATATTGCAGACCCATCACACGTGCAATTTTATCAAAAGCTTCACCTGCAGCATCGTCACGAGTTTGTCCCAGTAATTCAAAGCTGTTATAATCAGTTACCTTTAGCAGCGCCGTATGCCCGCCGCTTACTACTAAAGCCATAAAAGGAGGTTCCAGATCTTTATCATTCAAAAAATTGGCAAAAACATGTCCCTCCAAATGATTGACACCAATCAGCGGCTTGTCATTAGCCCAAGCCAGCGCTTTGGCAGCCGATACACCAACTAGAAGCGCCCCTACAAGCCCTGGTCCATAAGTTACTGCGACAGCGTCTATTTCTTCCAGCTTCACATTAGCCTGACGCAGTGCTTCGTCAATAACCGGCAAAATATTTTCAATATGTTTACGCGAAGCAATCTCCGGTACAACACCGCCAAATTTTCGATGGATAACAATCTGTG
>OGZV01002298.1_pt1 | contig 15369 bp, 7 predicted proteins | sample 1576861 | NCBI WGS metagenome assembly OGZV01 (sample SAMEA3541501, study PRJEB24748) | human gut metagenome | biome: human gut; feature: human-associated habitat; material: faeces | place: China | collected 2012
AGCCGCCGGAGCGGTGCTTGAGCCGTTAGGCGGGAATTGTGCGGTATTGCCTTTAGTGTTTTCCTTCTACTCCGCCTGACAGAATAACCAATACCCTGTGTAAAATTGCAACTCTTCCCTTTCGCAGCGTACAGTGTTGCATCTTTACACAGGGTATTACTATCCCTGTCGTATTATAAAAAGGTAATTCACCCTGCAGATTGTTGCCATTTACACAGGTTTCCCCTCCTTTTTGGTTCCCCGCACCTGATTCACCCAAAATCCGCTTTATTTCGCAAACGCTGCATCGCGCTTTTCCTCATGTTTTGCTCTGTAAACCTGTGTAAAATTCCAACATATTTCTCCTTTTTTCCCTATTCTCATCTTCTATCCGTTTTGTTGTAATTTCGCACAGGTTTATGTTTTGTAGTATTTTCAGGCTGCTTTGCATACAAAACGGCACCGCGTCTTTCAAAAAACGCGGTGCCTCCTTTGATTTATTCAAGATTTTGATGTGCTTACCCTGCCGTGCTGTTCTGCTCTGTCAGCCCCGTAAACACTGGGTCGTTCAGCAGCATTCCGGGAACAACATATCGGTAGGTGATTGCCTGCCTGCCGTTGATCACACGCACACTATCATTGGCCAGTGCCAGCTCTTTCAGGGTTTGCATATCCTCATCGTTCAGATAGATGGAGATCTGCTCCAGGCCAGATGTCTGCTTATATTTTGTCCCGTTTGTAACGGGAACATAGCGGCTGCTGACGGGGTTCAACTCGTAATTCTGCACCCCGCACAGGCGCGCTTTCGCAGCCTGTTCATGGATCAGCTCCGATGTCAGGGTGCCCAGCCGCGTGCCGCGCCAGTCCGCTTCGCTTTGCAGCACTGCCCGCACAGCCAGGTGCAGCCGGATGACAATTCGCTGTTTCATATCGTGGATTCCTGTATTCCTATTTGCATGGATTTTTGTTGTTTGTTGCTTTCGTGGATCTGGATTATTCCACAGCATCAATCAGTGCTTTCAGCTCCTGCGCTGCCGCAATCAGCTCCTGCATCTGGTCCGACATTGCTTTGCGGTCCTCTGCCGTATAACTGCGGATCTTAGCTTCAATATTTTTTGCCGCTGCAATTTTACGCAGTTTGCGGGCCGTGGTAGGCAGCTTGGCCGAAATAAAGTTGTGGTCTTTATCTACTGCCGCCGCCTTGTTTTCCTGCGTCTTGGCCTGACCGATTGCATCCTGTGCATTTTGCAACGCTGCTGCAAATACGCTCTCGCGCTCCTGCATGCTGCGGCGTTCCACTGCTACATCCAACATGGCGGTGGTCAATGCGTCCTTAATGGCGCGGCGCTCATGGCTGCGTGGGTCAAGGGCTGCAATTTTCAAAAACACTGCGGCTGCACGGGCCTGTTCTTCCAGGGTCAGGCGGAGATAGGTTTCGCACTCGGCTCGGTTCAGGAATTCCTCATCCAGCAAGCGGCGCAGATCAGGGTTGAGATCATTCTGAATCGAAAGCGCCTTATCAATCGTGCGGGAATTCAGCGGGCTGACCTCTTTCAGCGCTTTTTTCGCTTCCGCTGCGCTCAGGTTATACGGTGCTTTTTGCAGGTTTTCCACAAAACGCGCCGCCGCCTGGCGCATCACACGTTCATTGCTGATGCCGCCGCGCACTTGCAGGTTTGCGCTGTCAATATACACAACTTTTTCGTTTTCCGTCAAGTTGCGCACCACTTTGCACTGCACTTTCTGCCATTCACTCATGCGGTTGGGCAGCTGTTTTTCTTCCTGCTCGCGTTTATCCTGCTCCACTAACAGGCGCAGCGCACGCAGGCGGCGCTCGCCGGAAAGCAGCACATATTTTCCGCCAAAACCGGTCTTAGGGAACACAACCAGGTTGTGCAGCAGCCCCGCGCGGCGGATATCATCGGCCAGCAGCGCAATATCTTCCTCGGTATCCAGCTCACGGTAAAGGGCATTATCCGGGTTTTCTTCAATATCATTGATATTGATCTCGCTGTATTCACCGCCCGGCTCCTGGTCGCCGCGCGCAATCTTACTTAACGCTGCTTCGTTTACTTTAAAGCCTTTCTTCTGCAGTCGGTCCAGTTTGCTTGCCATCACTCTGCCTCCTGTTCAACGCGCGTTTTCAGCTCGGCATACACCTTTGCATAATCCTTTGCCGGGTTGCTGCTGCGTGCACATAGCACAACCGGCGCACCAAGGCGAGTGCTATCCTTTACAGCCTGTCCCTTACGGATTTCGGCAGCAAACAGCTTGCTGCCCAGCTGGCTTTCCCGCAGTTCATTGCGGATCACTTCGGTCAGGGCAGTTTTTTCCACCATAGTCAGGATAATGCCCAAAACATCAATTTTTTCGCCCTCATCGTGCTCCAACTGCTGGCACATGGCCACAGTGCGGTACACACTGTCACGGCTGTAGTCATCGCACACGCAGGGGATCAGCACAAAGTCACTGGCCATCAGGGCGTTGGTCACCATTACATCGCGGGACGGGGGGGTATCGATCAAAATATAGTCGTATTCGCCGGCAACCTGTGCCAGGCACATGGCCAAAAACATATTGATACTGGTGCTTTCGGACTGTTCCAGGATTTGCAGCTGCTTGGCCGCCATTGGGGTGTTGCCATTTGCCGGAATTATATCAATATTATCAAACTGCGTGCGGGAAATATAGTTCTGCGTGCCGCTGATGCCATAGGCACGGAACATATCATACACGCCAGCGCGGTCAAAAGTATTATCGGTTACACGTGCGCCCGTCAGGGTATAGGTACAGTTGCCCTGGGCATCCATATCCACAACAAGCACCCGCTTGCCGTCCTGCGCCATCAGCGCCGCCAGGTTGCAGACGGTAACGGTTTTTCCCACGCCACCTTTTTCAATGCAGACTGAGATACAATATCCCATTGTTTTCCTCCTTGCGAGCGCCTTTGTGTAGGCATCTCTTCGTTGCTGTCGGTTAATCTTTGCCTTTTGTTCGTTTCTTTTTGCGGTACCGCACGCCGGTATCTTAATCTAAGGCAATACCGCGGGTTGCAAAAACGGGCACCCCATGCCGTGCGGCATCTCTTCGTTGCTGTTATAGCTTCTATTATATCATATGCTTCGCGCGTGTCAACGGATATTTTGACGAATATTATGCCGGCATCTCTTCGTTGCTGTTCACGCTTTTTCTCTTCCGCTTTTCCTTCCCATCCTTCTTCCCTTCATCCAGGCATTCCCGCTCACCTGCCTTCATTCTCACCTATTATCCCAAGGTCTATCTGAAATCAAAGAACGCCGGATATTTCCGTTTTTCAGCTGCACCCCAACAAAAAAGCAGCAGCCAGCAATCTGCCAGCCGCTGCTTACCTTATTATAATAGCGCTCCCGGATTATCCGCTCCGCTTCATCTCAATTACTCTTCGCTGTCATCCGGGATATCTTCCTCAAAAGCATCCATCCAGCTTTCGTTGTGCCACTTATCTTTTTCACCTTTTTCCTTGGCGGCAACCTTCTGCCGTTGTGCCTGGTCGTTCATTATGGTGCCGATCGGGTTCAGCGCACGTTCTTCAATAATGTGGTAGAACAGCCCCATCGGGTTATTCACGTTGGGGTCCTTGGCGGCCTTTGCCCAGAACACATCAAAGTCCAGTTCATGCGCCATAGCTTCTATCAATGGGGTCAGGCTGCCATACTTTTCAATCACTTCATTCATGCAGGCCAGGTAATGCAGCCGCATTTCGTCTTTCAGCCCATTGCGCAGGCTGGAAGGCGATGGCACGCACCGCGCTGCCAGGTGGCGGTAAATTTCGTGGTAAGCGCCGCGCTGGCCGCTCGTCAACGTCTTTTCCAGGTATCCATCATCTACAAACTTTGCAAACTCTTTTCGCATATCCTGCCGTTTTACAATCGTTTCGGGAATCAGCTCTACCTTGGGCGGCTCCGGCTCCGGCAGCGTTTGCTGCACCGGCTCGTCCATCACATGGTACTCCGCTTCCAACAGCTCCTCTTTGGGTTCTGCTGCCGGCTTTGCCTTGCGGAAAATATAAATGCGATAGTTATCCATATCCTCGCGCAGCACTTTGTTCAGGTACCGCGCCGGGCTGCGCATCGTCTGCGACCGGGGAATGATCTCCTGTGCATAACGGGGTGCCACACCGGCCAGCCAACTGGTCAGCCCGCCGCAATCCAGGATGATGGCATTCATCTTTCCAAACACCGTTTTGTTGCCGCCGTCCTGCTCGCCATCGCCTGCCTGGATGGTGCAGCAGGCATCTGCCAACACATCAATGATCACTTCCACCGCGTGCAGCTCTTCGGGCGTAATCTCCGCGCGCAGCTGATCCATGCGCGCTTTCACAACAATTTCCTCCCGCAGCTCGGTGCGGTGGCGTCCAAAGGAATAGGGGATCGTTGTTTCCGGTGCCGAAACATAATCAAAGGTGATCACGCTGGGGTCATCCAGCAGCGAATCCTCAATCGCCACGGTGGGGCGGCCCTTCTTTTTGCTCTTTTTGCGCACCGTGCTGTTGATGCTGTCCAGGTTGGCCTGTGCGGCGGCATCATCCACCGGGTCAATCGTTACCACCAGCGAAAGAACCTTCTGCCCTTTTTTTTCGTACACATCGTAATTAAAAATAATATCCGTCTTTTCGTTAATTTCCGCCTTTGCCTTTTCCAGTGCCAGGCGGCGGAAATCCGACCATCGGTTGGCCGTATACGAAAGCTGTTCATACAGCATGCTCAGGTTCCATACCAGCGGTTCCCCGGCCGCTTTCTTTTTCAGGTACAGGCTCTGGTAGCTCTTGCACAGCTCGTAAATGCGGATGGAATAGGTGGACCGCATCAGCATGGTGTAGGTCACATCCATGGTGGTATACAGGGTTTTCAGCTGCACCAGGTGCGGTTTCAGCACCGGGTCCAGCGTGATGGTCATGCGCGCGCGGCCCTCATCAATGCGCACTTTATCGATCCAGCGGAATGTTTCCACCGTGGAAGTTCCGTTATTCTTGATCCACTGGATGGGCGCGTTGGCCAGCTCCTCAATATTTTTGCGCACCTGCTTGTACAGCGCCCCGCTGTGCGGGTCCATGCCGGTCATCTTGATAAAATCATAAATGCTCAGCTCATAAGAGGGCAGGTCCGTATCCTCCGGCTTAATCATCGAAAAAATATGCAGCATCAGGCGCTGCTGGCTCAGCGTCAGGTTGTTGCGCGTCATCTGTACAAGGTCATTGGATTTGCGAACGATGGTCTGGTCCCCGCGTTCTTCAAACGTAACGACAAACGGATCATCTTTTTTCTGTTTACTTGCCGCCATAAGCAGGGGCCTCCTATATCGGTTGCTGTATCCCGGGTGGTCACGCACATCATGCTAAACATTATAGCACATCCTGTTGTCCAGCGCAAGAATTGCAAATTTACACAGGGTTTCACCACCATTACCCTGTGCAAAATGCAACACCCGCGTTGTGGTTTGCCATATATCCTGTGGGGGTTGCAGCCCGGGTGCAGGTTACACAGGGTTTTATTGTGCTTTTCTGTCCTGCCGTTTCAGGGTTCTGTAACCTGATGGAATGGCAACACCAATTTTTTCCCGTTCTCCTCCATCTCCCGGCTTACCTCTGGTTGTTATTATGGCTTAGTTGTTTAGTTCTATATTAGTAATAGGTAGAGCCTGTGTAATTTAACAACGCAAACCTGTGTGTTCAACCAACTGCAGCCTGTGCATTCCACCACCATTTTCCTGTGCGGAAAGCAACCTGCGTAAAGTTGCAAATAAGCCAAAAACAGCCAAACCTGTGTAAATTGCAACACGGGGAACGGGCCTATCCTGTGTGGTTTTCCAACAGGTACGTGGGTCACGGCGGGGCAGGGGAGCGGGAATACCCTGTGTAAAATGCAACTGTTCCGGGGGTAACCTGTGCGTTTTTCCAACGGTAAGCGGCATAGGGAAACAAGGCAATCCTGTGTGTTTTTCCAACACGTTTCGGGAATGTTCGGCACAGAATGTGGGCAATACCCTGTGCAAAATTGCAACAGCTCACAGCTGCTTCAAATAGATCAGTTGCAAATTTACACAGGGCAGCACCCCTTATATTATAAGGTAAGTGCCGCACAGAATGGCGCGTGAGGGGTTGCAGTTTACACAGGATAGATTGAAAGCTGGGAGCTGGAGGTGTATCTGAAAACAAAGAAAAAGCTCGTCTGTTTCAGTAAACGCAGCCGGATTTTGTGCTTGCGAAAGATCCGCTATTTTCGTTGCTCTCAGATGCACCTCAGGAGCTGGCGCAAATAGAAATCGGCAAGGGGGAACCGGGAATCAGGGGCGGGGCAGGGGGGACAAAAAAGCGAATGGCATATCTGCAGCAAACCCGCACCCCGTTGTAAAGGGAGAACGGCGTCCCGTTGGCGGGCGTGCAATCCACCAAACACACACCCGCCGCCGCAAACACCGCAAACCGTTTGCAGGGGCGCGGTGTACCCATCGCGCCGCAAAAAAACGGGAACCGTGCGCCGCAAACCTGCCATCCCTCCCACAAGGCGCCCACCCAGCCGCCAGGCCCCGCCGCAAACAGGCGCATGCGAAACAAATAATTGCGCAAAAACAGGGAAATGTAGCAAAAAAGGCGAATTTTGCTGCAAAGTTGCGCTCTGTGTGCGCAGAGGATCATAAACGCGCGGTCAAAGTATATAAAAGGGACCGCTGCCAAAAAGAAAATCAGGAATAAATTATACAAAGGCTTTGAATACATTGTATAATTGGAGGAAAACGCAATCAGTAAAAGTGCCGAAAAACAGGAATTTACGTGGATTGTATTGCCTTTCTGGTATAAAGGTGCTATACTTTAACACTGAAAAGTAAATGCGCAATGAGAAGATTCGATGCGTAATTTTTTTGAAAACAACATGGCAACGGTTGCGCAAGTAAAAGAAGCTGGCTTCTTTTATTGTTCCACAGGGATCCCCTGTGGAACAATGTGCTTTCATCAAGCCAGCGCGAAAGGCGAGTGAGCAGATTGAATAGAACAGGGAAAAACACAACAGGTTGGGCGCGCCGGCTGACAGCGCTGCTTGTCACCGCTTGCCTGGTTATGGCAATGGCCCTGCCTGTATACGCCGAGGTGGATCTTCTGCCCGACGCACCTGACGAAGTAGAGCTGCTGGAGGATGAGCAGGGAACGGCCTCCGGGGAGGATACCACTCCGCCGGAGCAGAACGCCGCCACCCCGGAACCGGAACAAAGCGCCGAGCCGGAGCAGCCCGCCCCGACCGAAACGCCGGAGCCAACGGCAGAACCCACCCCGACCCCGGAACCGGCAGCCACCGCAACGGCCACCCCTGTGCCGACCGTGACCCCCACCGCCACCCCGGAACCGACCGAACAGCCGCAGAAGATGTACGCCGCAACAAGCGTGGATAACGTGCAGGCAGTTAGTGAGCCGGAAGCGGCAGAAGGATTCACGGTTTACTTTGTCGTTCCGAATACGATGCCAAATGATAAAAACCAAGATGTGACCGTTTTAAATTCCGATGAAATTAGGTTTAATGTAAATACTGATGCAAATACTAATGGTAATTGTTGGCAGTCGCATACAATGGAGCCGACTGGATGGGAAACAAATGGACATAAGATTTATGCCGTTAAGAATTGTAAAGATATAAGAGGAGAGAACTTTTATGAAATACAGTTCCAGTTATACAGGGATGATAAATGGACAGCACAGATTACGCTAAAGCAGCCGGAACCGAAACCTATAAACTCCTACAATAACAAAATGTATGTTCCAACTGCTGATGGAAAAAGCGGTGAATGGACAAACGATTCCATCCTGACGAGTCATACATACTATGCAAACAAACCCATCAAGTTCGAAAACCGCAGTACAGCTAATTTAACGAACGTAAAGGCAAATTTCTATATCCCTGATGAAAAAGGAACCTTAACATTGGTTAATGATGGCTCAGATGCTAAAGATGTTCCTCAGGGAGAATTCGTTACTTTTACCATCCCAAACGTGGCATGCTCTTATGTTCAGTTTACATGGAATGAGGGTGGCAAAAGCAAATACTATAACTTCTATAACGAGCCTGTTAGTGGTAATGATATAGAATCCTTTATGTACAGTGAAACAAGTAACTGCTTTATCTATACTGGCGCAGACAACGTAAGATGGGGTAGAGAAAACTCTTTCCGTATCTATTACGATGCTACTTTCTCAAAGCTGCCAACAACAGGAAAAGATGATACTAGAGGCGACTATTCAATCCCCAAAGCCAAAAAAGAGACCATTTATTATCGGATAAAAGGAGACAGCGGAAACTCCGAAAAAGGCACGCTGGTAAAAGATGGTACAAACGAAAACCTTTATTATGTTGACATTCCCCAAGAATATAGTTCAAATAGTTCAATCATCTTTTCCGGTGTAGAAATTGGCGATGACAATGCGACAAAAGGAAATGGAGTAAGTACAGAGTGGCTGCCGATTCCCACAGATGACAAAAATTGCTTCTATGCGGATACGAATGACGATGCAGTATATAAAGATACCACCACTCGTGGCGGCTACTGGGCTCCAAAAGGTACCCTGCGTGATGCCGAAACGTGGAAAAATCCTGACACTAAAGTAGTAGATATTAAATCCGCTCCTTTTACGGAAGAAGCAAACACAAAATATGTTACCAGTACGCTGTATGACTATTATACAGATTACGAACTGAACGGCAATAACCGTGGTAGTTACGATCGAAATTCTTCTACTGTAAGTCACCGCAACTGGGTACCCTTCCGCCAGTTCGATCAGGCGCTGAGCGATTATTATAAGGATGCAAGTGCCGAATACCCGATTTATACCGGACATTTTCAGCCTGGAGGAGGAACTAACTTTAGCGATATTGCTGGGACATTAAATTTGTTTGGGTACGACAAATTTAAGCGTTTCATGGCAATCAATAACTCTCAGTATAATGAAGATTCTCAAAACAATGACAATAATCATACATACTATGCCTATCAGGGTTTGGTTGCGGATACAACATCCACCGGTAAAGCAACAGGTGAACCGCTGCTGAAAGGTACAGGAGCAGTAGAACCGCACTTTAACAAAGAATTCCTCTTAGGAAAGAATAGTAAAAATGCAAAGCTTGGTGAAGTGTACGACAACGTTGCGTTCCCCTTTACCAAGAAACAGATTTTTGGTGAGGATCAGGGCGTTGATTATTGGTGCTTTGACAGCAAGGATACAACCTTGTATCTAAAACAAAATTCGGAACAAAATTCGGATTCAAAATATTTTCTCCAAAGCCAAAGTGCCAATAACAGAGAGTCTTCAAAGAATGTGAGTGCGTCATCGAACCCGAAAGACCCTTATGGCTACTTCCCGTTCAATGAAACAGCAAAGCCTGGTGTGTTTTCTACCTACAATTACGGCTTTGGCACCAAGCTGCAGATGGATTTTACCCTGACGGATGACGGCATGGTGAAAACAGAAAAGGCAGATGGAACAACGGAAAAAACCAGCATCAAGTTCTTCTTCTCCGGTGACGATGACGTTTGGGTATTCATTGATGGCAAGCTGGCGCTTGACGTTGGTGGCGCCCATGGTGAGGTTTCCGGCCTGCTGGAATTTGGCAAGGCAGATGAAAAGAATAATAGTGTAACAGCCTATGTCAGTAGGGTCAAAACAGGCGGAACGTCAGATAAAGATAAAGATGAAAAAAATGGCAATTCCACTGTCAAGACCGTAACATATAATGGTGAGAGCATTCCTTTCTACGCGCAAGGCACTACTCTTCCACTCGACAAAGGCAAAAAGCACACCCTTACCATGTACTATATGGAACGCGGTATGTGGGAGTCCAACATGGCGGTGGCGTTCAACTTCCCGGATAATAACGAGCTGCAGGTTCAAAAAGAAGTCGATCTGACCAACGTTACTGATGATGACTTCAAAAACTGCTTTAAAAACCAGAAAATCTTCAACTTCACCATCAAGAACCAGGCAACCCATTATGGAGAAAAAGAGGCCGTTGGCCCGGATGAAAGCGGAACTCAGTCCCAAAAGGTGAATTTGAATGAGAGCAGCATTGCCGCCGCAACCCCAGGAAAGGAAGATGAGTACATTTTCAGGCGGGAAACAAACCCCTGGCCAGATTCCGAGCATAAAGACGAACAGGTCCTTCACTGGTACGCACGCTATATGGATACGGAACCCGTCAGTGCAGCGCGTGATAAACGTCGTGGCATCCTGACGCTGAAAGAACCCATCAATATCAAAGACATGCGCTTCCTTACGTTCCAGGTTTACGTTGATTCAAGTGATGGTGGTGGAGGTGGACTTTCCCTCAACAACCTGTATCTGGAACTGCTGGATGATAAAGGCGTCCAAAAAGGCAGCCTTGGCACATCAGGCATTAACGGCGCAACGTATGGCACGGTCGAAGTGAAGACAGACAAATGGGTCACCGTAAAGCTGGACCTGCACAAGATGAAAGAGCAGAGCGGTTTTAACGACAACGTCCAAACCATCCGCGTGGGCGATAACTATAGCCGCAACATCTATTTCAGGAACTTTACCTTCATTCCCAAAGCGGTGCCAAGTACGATGACCGGCTTTACAACCGATCAGAAGGACATCCCGGATTACGGCTCCGCCAAAAGCGGTCAGCTGGAAAAAGCCGAAAACGCACAGTACACCTCCAACAAGGACAGCGACACCCAGTTGGTGGACGATGCCGGACGCTTTGTTCTGGAAGATGGAGAAACCGTTACCTTCAGCGACCAGTTCCGCCGCGGCAGCTACATTTCGCTCAAAGAGAAACTGAACGAAAGCCTGTACGACACCACATGGACCGTGTACGAGAACGGGCAGGCGGTTGAGTCGACGGAGCCGGATGACATATCAAATGTAAAGACCGTAACATTCGGGAAAGACAGGTCGTTAAAAGAGCAGTATGATCCCCCCAGAGGCCCCGATGATGGCCGAACGGAAAGAATAAGACCGGATGATGATCAAACGGGTAATAACTATACCGGAAACAAACCCTCCGCCAACACCATCGTCTTCCGCTCCTATAAGGACCCGGACGAAACAAGCTCCACGCTGACAAAGCTAAAGGTAAAATACGTCAACACCGTCAAAACCGGCGGGCTGAAAATCCAAAAGAAGGCCGCAGCTGGTGAGGAAAATACCATTAAAGGCACCTACACCTTCAAAGTTACCTTTAATGATGTTGGCGGTGAGGGTCTGGAAGAAAAGCCCATCGAAAGAACCGTTACGATTGATATGAACAAGGGCGACACCGGAACCATCACCGGCATCCCCGTTGGCACCCGCTATACCATCGAGGAAGTTACACCGGAAGATCATTCCAGACTGCAAAGCGTAACCGTTCCGAAAGGCAATGAAGCCCATGTGATCAACAACACCATGGTGGAAGGCGTGATTGTGGCGAGCGAAAATCCGAGCAATCCGAACGATCTGAAAGTTACCGCAATCTTTACCAACACCCAGCGCAAACTGATCAATATTGAGTTCAATAAGCTCTGGAAAGATGCAAATGGTACGGTCCTTGGTACAACGAACCAGCCGAACGAGATTTACATCCAGCTCCAGCGCCGCCTGGCAAACAGTGCTGAGGATGCCCCGTGGGATGTTGTTGACTACCCGACCTCGGGCAGCAAATATGTTACGGTTCACCATACAGATAACGGCTGGCTGTATCCCTTTAACAACCTGGATCAGTACCCGGTTGGCGGCAGTGCGGCAAACAACTATATTTACCGCATTGTGGAAGGTACGGTAGAGGATGACCAATTTGAACAGGTAGCACCAGGCGAAACCATTACGATTAAGGGCAATACGTATGGTGTAACGGCTGAAGCGAAAGCGGAAATCAGCGAGGGAGATAGCACAAAGAAAACCCAAGCCACAGTAGCCGATGGAACCATCACCGGCGGCAGCGGCACGATTGTGCTGACCAACACGCTGCAGAACCCGAAGTTTGTACTGGATATCATCAAGAAGGACGCGGAAAAAGACGAAAGTGGCAATGATGTGCCCTTGAGTGATGTTGAGTTCAAGCTGGAAAAGCTGGTCGAAACAACAACCGGAGGAGAACCGCAGTATACGGTTGATACTGACTACAAATTCAGTAGCAACGAAAACAAAAATTATTTGACCGGTATAACCGGGGTGGACGGCAAGATTATAGATAACCCGTTCACAAATCTGGAACCCGGTACATACCGCCTGACGGAAACCAAGGCACATCGGGGGTACAACCTGTTGGCAAAGCCAATTGAGATTGAATTTACCCAAGGCGGCACGTGTTCTATTGATGGACAGGTAATTCCGCTCGGAGACAAGTTTACGAAGTCCGACAACACCTACACCATGAACCTTACCGTTCTGAACCGTAAAACGCCTGAGCTGCCCCACACGGGTGCAGACGCGCCAAGCCTGTGGCTGCTGATCGGCATGCCGCTGGCGGTGGCAGGGCTGTTGATATTCACATTCCGCTACAACAGGAAAGGGGGCCGGCGACATTAACCATCCCCCGGAAACCCAGCAACCCCCAGGGTACAGGGCCTGCCCGCCAGTGCGCGCCCGTTTACGGCAGGGCGCAGCCATAAGCCGGGGTATAACTGAAAAACTGAAAATATCGCCTGTTTCTATAAGCGCAGCCGGATTTTGCGCTAAGGCTTAAAAAGCCTTGGGATCCGGAAAGGATTCCGGTGGCTCTTTGCCTTACATCCTGCTTGTGGCTGCGAAATATCCGTTATTTCCTTTGTTTTCAGATGCACCTTAAGCCAAGTGGGCAAGCGGCCCGGTTTTCCCTTCCTTTTTTCTTTACGGCACAGTGCGGGCGGCGCGGCAGCGTTTCCCCGCTGCAGCGCCCCGCACTGCACGCCGTGCTGATGCAGAACCCCTAAGCCGGGCGGCTTTGCCGCCCATCCGATGATGATTTTTTTTAGAGAAGAGGTACTGAAATGAAAAAAGCAAAACGTTTTCTCACAGGCCTGTTGAGCGCCGCCCTGGCCCTCAGCCTGTGCGCCATGCCAGCAATGGCAGCGGAAGGTGGAACACAGACGACACCACAACCGAGTACAGCTGTATGGACGCAGGATACCGGTTCCATTACGATTCATAAGTATGAATTTAATGGCGCAGATAGCGATAAGAAACCCGCAACCGGCGAAAGCAATGATGAAGTACCTGATGGTGCTAACGCATTAAAAGGTGCAACTTTCACTGCATATCAGGTATGGGATAAAGATGCCTTAAGTGAGTATTATAATGGATCCAGTGATAAGGCGCTGCCGAATGTTGATTCTCTTATTGAAAAGAAAAACGGCAACTATGTAGTTAAGGACGAAACGGCAACACCGAAAGTTGCAGAAGGAACGACAGGTGATAATGGCATTGCTATACTGAATAAAGACATCCGTGATGCGGACAGTACAGGCCTTCCGCTTGGTTTGTACTTGGTAGTTGAAACTCAGTCGCCGGCATCGGTTACTACCCGTTGTAAGCCTTTCTTGGTTTCTGTTCCCATGACTCGTATCGGCGCAACGAAACCGGGCGAAGAGTGGCTGTATGATGTCCATGTTTATCCGAAAAATAAAACTACTTATGGCGATGTTACTTTGGAGAAATATGGCAGGGTTGGCGACGACGATAACACCAAAGTTCCGCTGGATGGTGTTACCTTTGAGTTGTATAAATACAATAAGACGGGTGATGCTGTAACAGCATATACCGTGGGTTCCCAAGATTGGACAAAGGTGGTAAAGTCCGCAACCAGCAGTGGTGAAGGACAAGGCGCTGACCTGAACTTGACAACGGAAGATGGCAAAATTACAGTTAATAATTTAACGCAAGGCTATTACTGCTTTGTGGAAACTGACCTTGGTGCAAATAAAAAATATATTTTGAACCAGACGCCGCATTACTTTAAGGTGAACGCTGATTCCAAAAGTGAAACGTTCACGATTACAAGTACTGGTACTCTTGTATTTGATTCCGATAAAGACGCCAATTTGACGATAGAAGTTGTTGATACTCAGCCGGATGTTGATAAGAAGGTCAAAAACAGAAATCCGAAGGCAGGCGAAGATGCTTGGGTAGATGCTTCGGATTACAGTGTTGGTGATGAAGTTCCGTACACGATCACGGTTAAAGTTCCGCATGAATTGCTGGCAGCATATGAGGATGATAGTGCTGATGCTGTTTTGACCGTAAAAGATAGTCCTAAAAATCTTTGGGTTGTAGAAAACACGATTGAAGCAAAACCGAGTGTAGAAAATGCTACAGCAGTTACAGACGGAGTAAATATTACGGTCGATGGTACTGAAAGTGCCGATCATGGCAAGGGATTCACTGCTACATTTACAAAATCTGCTTTGAAGGCTTTGGTTGGTGATGGTGACACTTTTGTTATTACTTACAAAGCTGTGTTGAAAGACACCGCTGTGATGACGGTTGCTGGTAACCCCAATACTGTTAGCTTGGAGTATTCGAATAAGATTGGTACGGACGGTAAGATTGTGCCGGGTTCCAAAAAAGAAATCCATAATAATGCAGTTGTTTACACTTTTAAGATTACAATCGAGAAACGTGGCGAAACTGCAAGCGGCGCCCTTTTGGATGGTGTAAAGTTTGATTTGTACAAGCTTGATGACACGAATGGCACGGTTAAAGGCAGTGATATTGGCTTTACAGATGCAAACAAGGATAAGAAGTTTGTAAAAGTAAAGGAAAATTTAACAACTGTAAACGGTTATGTTTCGGCATCCGGGCTGGCAAATGGTGATTACTACCTGGTAGAAACCAAGACGGCAGATAAGACCTATAATTTGCTGAGCGGGCCTGTTAAAGTAACGCTGAATGTTGAATATGCGACTACTTGGACCAAGACAGAAACCTATGACAGCAATGGCAATTTGATTCATAGCGATACAAGAGAAACGACAGAAAAGTTCGGAAATGCTGTCGATGGTGCTGGCGAAGGATATACCAATATTGTTGTCATCAACCGCAAGGGCTTCAACCTGCCCACCACCGGTGGTTTCGGCACCCTGCTGTTCAGCGGCATTGGTGTGCTGCTGGTTGTGGCCGGTGTTGGCGTGCTGCTGAGCCTGAAAAAGAAGAACCGCACCTGATGCGCCTGCCGCAAGGCAAAACAATGTTACAATTCACCAATAGGGTATAGAGGGATAATCCATCATACACAGGGGGAGGGCCGGATTTGGCCCTCCCCCTATGGTGGGTTATTGGGGAATAAATTTTTTTGGGTGTACATGGCCGTTGTTCGGTTGATTTTTAGGTTCTGCGTGGGGAACCACCCCATGGGCGTTAGGTTTGTGGCTAGGAACCACCCCTCAGTCACC
>OGZV01002307.1_pt1 | contig 15285 bp, 10 predicted proteins | sample 1576861 | NCBI WGS metagenome assembly OGZV01 (sample SAMEA3541501, study PRJEB24748) | human gut metagenome | biome: human gut; feature: human-associated habitat; material: faeces | place: China | collected 2012
TGTATGGTCGTTGTGGTAAGCAGTTACTAGAGGCAAAATTGAGATATACGAAAAGTAGCAAAAACGGATAATTGCGGAAAAACCATTTGAACCGTAATATTCAAGCATTTGCTAATAATAATTTATAGTGTTAATTTTTACATGTAATTGGTTGTTTTTTACATATAGAAAAAAGAAGAAAATCGGTGGTATAATATAAGAAAAAGTGGAGGATTTGGAAATGAATAAATATATAAAGAAAGCACTTAAGTATGTTTATAAAATTGTTATAGTGGCCTCCTTGGTGTCTGTGAATGTTACATGTCTGGGGAGATATTATCAGGAGGAAATGGATGAACAATTAGAAACACTTCGCAAATATAAGGATGAGTAAGTTTTTTTAATTTGTGCTTTAAATGGATATAAAGAGGAAATTTTGAATGGTATATATACTAAGGAAAAATTTGATGAAAAATTTTATGATTTTATAGTACAGAATTATAAAAAAGAAGTTACAGATGTAAAAATAAAAAACAATATGTTGCTTTATTTTGAGGATGAGGCAATAAAAAGTGGAAATATAATAGAGTATACCAGAAAAAAACAATGCAGTCTTAGTACATTTTGAATAATGTTTAGGAGTGAATAATAATACAGATGTTTCAAACCTATTTCCGCACCATTTTCAAAATAGATAAAAAGAGCACATTTATCTGCATCATCTATAACCTGCTCAAACAGTTATTAAACGTCTTTTACGGCGTTTATTTCCTGCGTCTGATTCTGGTACACGTTGAGACTGACCGGGATCTGACGGCTGTTTTGTGGGTATTGCTTGGCATGCTGGCGATCAATGTTGCGTTTCATTTTGGCGACCAGTATTTCAAAAATGTTTATACCCCTGTGTTTCAGACAAAGCTCGAACAGCATCTGTATGAGACGATTTCGGACAGGGCGGCGGATGTGCCATATGATCAGTATTGTCAGCCGGAATTTCTGAATTTATATCAGCGTCTTTTGGACAATACGGCAAAAAATATTCTGCAGGTCTGGAATTCGATCGGAACGCTGTTCGGACTGGCAGAAGCGTTCATGTTGATTTTGTTTTACATCGGAAAAGTGGACTGGTTTGCGATCGTACTGTCGGTTTTGCCGTTGTTTTATACCTATGTGGTCGGGGCAAAGGGCGCGAAGTACCGGCACGAATTTAACCAGGCGCTGACCTTTCCGACGCGCAAAAAAGAATATGCGAAGCGGGTATTTTATCTGCCCCAGTATGCAAAAGAGCTGCGTACAACGTCGGTTTTTCAGATTGTTCAGAGTGTTTATGAAGAGGGTGTATCAGAGACAATAGCGGTCTGCAGAAAGTTTGGAAAAAAGATCGGATTTTTGAACTTTGTCGAACTGCTGATCAGTGATGGACTGGTAATTATGCTGCCGATCGCTTATGTCGTCGTGCGGATTTTGACCGGACATATGCTTTTGATCGGTGATTTTATCGGAATTGCGCAGTCGATTACGACGTTTGGCTGGGATCTGGAATGGTTCTTTGACGAGCTGATTGCGATCAAGGAAGCGTCGCTTTATATCCGGGAATATCAGGAATACTGCGAAACCTATCAGAAAACGGAAACAGGAGACAGGCATCTGGACTGCTCCAATGGATTTGAGCTTTCTTTTGTGGATGTCGGATATTCTTATCAGAAAGGAACGGATGCAAAGCGTGCCCTGCACGATGTAAACGTAACGATCCGAAACGGAGAAGTCATCGCGGTTGTCGGAGAAAATGGTGCAGGAAAGACGACGTTTACCAACCTTTTATCCGGGTTATTTGTTGGAAAAGAGGGGGAGATTTTATTAAACGGAACCGAGATCAGTCAGTATACAAAAGCAGATCTGACAAAGTTTTTCGGGGTAATCCATCAGGATTTTCATTTGTTTCCGATGTCTGTCCGGGATAATATCCGGGCTGGGGAAGAACTGTCGGAGGAAGAAATTCAGAATGCGGTAAACCAGCTGGAAGTACGCAAAAAAATCAGAAACCTGGATCAGTCGATTTCCCGGGAATTTGCGGATGACGGACTGGTGCTGTCCGGTGGGGAAAGCCAACAGCTGATGCTGGCGCGGATTATTGCGAACCGGTATCCGCTCGTAATTCTGGATGAACCGACGAGCGCGCTGGACCCTTTGACGGAACGGAAAATCAACCGGTATGTCATGCAGACGCTGGCATCGCCGGAGCGGACGATTTTGTTTATTTCGCACAGACTGTTTACGACGCAGCTCGCGGATCGTATTCTGGTATTTGATAAAGGAACGATTGTAGAAGAGGGGAATCATTGTGAGCTGATGGAGAAGAAGGGGCATTATTATGAAATGTATCAGCTACAGCAAAAGCTGTATGGGCAGGAGGAAATCGAGTCGGCAAAAACGGAAAACGATCGTCCGGAATAATTTTTATTTGTTCGGGAAAGCCATGTCAGCAGAGCCGGGATTTGTCGTGCTGTCGGCGCTGATGAGAGTTGTCGTCAGTGTGCGGACTTCCTTTTTACGGGTTATTTTTCTGGCATATATCATTTCCTGTATGGAACAGAAAAAAACGCTGGTATTTATTCTGACGTTTATCGGAATCTCGTTTTTGATCGTAGGAGTCACTTATGCGGTTCAGAGCTTTTTTGAAAATCGCTATCAGCCGGTGTGTCAGGAAAAGCTGGTACAGTCTCTGCAGCGGGAATTGTTCGAAAAAATGCGGACGGTTGATTTGCAAAGCTATGATACGGAAAGCTATTACAGCGCGATTACGCTGGCGGGAGAAGAGTGCTCAAAAAGGGCAGTTCAGGTCGTCGGAAATTTTCTGAACCTGTTGGAATCTGTCCTGATGCTTGCCCTGACCTGTGTTTCCGTGATCGGGGCGGACTGGATTGTACCGGTTGTGGCTGCTGTGTCGTTCGGGTTCAGCTTCTGGATGAATCAAAAAATGGTATCCGGACGGGTATCGTATGATACGGCGGTAAAATTAAAGGAAAAAGAAGCCTCGATGTTCAAACGTGTGCTCTATCTGCCGGAGTATGCAAAGGACATTCGGTCATCCGGGATGAAACAGACGGTTTTGGAACGATATCGTAAAAATACAGAGGAAAAAGCTGTCCTGATCCGAAAACAGGGCGGAAAAATCGGACGGCTGACGGCGCTGGAAACGATTGGCGGTTCCTGCCTTTTGATTGACTTTTTCGCATCGTTGTATCTGGCAGTCAAAACACTCGTTTGGAATACCATGACAGCTTCCGGTTTTGTCGCGGTGCTCAATGCCTGCAATCAGATTCAGTTCAGCCTGGAAAGCCTTTCTGCGCAGATCGCTGTATTTGCAGAAAACGGAACGCTGATCGAACGGTTCCGGACAGTGGAAAACATGGAACCTGAAATTGAAAAGAAAGAACCGGGACAATCTGCAGCGCCATTTGAAATGCTTCAGGTGCAGGATATTTGCTTTCAGTATGAAAATAACAAGTTTGGATTAAAGAACGTCCGGTTTGAAATTAAAAAAGGAGAAAAGGTCGCGTTTGTAGGCGAAAACGGATCTGGCAAGACGACGCTGGTAAAGCTGCTGCTCCGGCTCTATGACTGCAGAAGCGGGGAGGTTTTATATAATGGAATGCCTGTAGAAAAGATGAATACCCGCACTTACAGAAGCGCTTATTCGACGCTGTTCCAGGATTTCAACCTGTATGCCGCGTCGGTTGCAGAAAATGTTTCGATGAACCAGAATCCCGATCTGGAAAAAGTCCGGGAAGCTCTGATTTGTGCGCGGATTCCAAAAGCAGCAGATCAGCTGGATGGAATTATTTCGAAAGAATTCTGTGCGGACGGAATCGATTTTTCCGGCGGAGAGCGGCAGCGGATTGCGCTTGCACGCGTTTTTTATGAAAACCATGATATCCTGATTATGGACGAGCCGACTGCTGCAATGGATATTCGTTTCGAAAAAGAATTTTATGATCTTGTCTTTTCTTATCTGAAAGACAAGACAATCCTGATGATTTCGCACCGACTGGCGTCGATCACTGCCTGCGATAGAATTTTTTATATGGAAAACGGTTCGATCACAGAACAAGGCACACATCAGGAGCTGATGAAAAAGCAAGGAAAATATGCGAAGCTGTTCCTGGCGCAGTTAAATTGACAGTTTATTAAAACTTTTTTTAGAGGCATTTCAGATTGGTGTTGGTATCTGACCTTTGGAAAAATGCCCCGGGAAAAAACAATAAAAGAATTCTAAAATGTCTATGAAGATGATAGAATAAGATAACAAAACAGGAGGGGCTAAATTGCCTGTTTTAGTAAGGGGGACTGTACAAATGAAACAAGGGAAAATCGGCATGTCGTTTCGACATGTTCCGGGAAAATTTCTGGTAATAGGGAGATTCCTTGAAAAAATCGTATCTGCGTTGCTGCCGTTTTTAACAATGCTGGTCAGCGCGCGGTTTATCGACCTGGTGTTAAATCAGCGGATGGAGGAGGCGATCCGCGACGCCTGGCTGTTGGGAGCTTTGATCCTGTGCCAGCGGCTGGGCGGAAATCTGGATACCTGGATGCGGATTCACCAGCGGAAGGTGCTCTTTCCGTATCTGGACGAGCGGATGATTGGGAAAATTTCGCGGATTCCGTATGGATTTCTGGAGAATACGGAGATTCAGGACGCGCTGGAGCGGGTATCGAAGGACCCGGAGGAAGTGTTAAACGGCGTCCTGGAAAGCGGTTTTTCGATGATCTGCTTCCTGATTTCCAACGGCTGTCTGGTTGTGTGGCTGATTACGCAGGCTCCGGTCTGGATTTCTCCGGTTATCATGGTGCTGCTGGTCGGCTTTGGGTTCTTTGCGGTAAAAAGCGGGCAGAAGCAGTATGAGGCGAAAAAAGAGGTCACACTCGGAAAACGGAAAGCTGCTTATGCAGAAGAAATTCTGGGGAACCGCGACGCGGCAAATGAACGAGTTCTGTTCGGGTTTGGCGATTGGGTCAACGGGATTTTCTTAAGAGAAAGACAGACCGCAAGGCTGCGGGAGCGGAAAGCGAGACGCTGGTGGTTCATCGGCATGAACATGGGCGGTTTCCTGGCGATCGCGCTGTCGATTCTGGTGATCTTTGCGCTGATTTTCCCGGTTGTGCAGGGCAATACCTCTGTCGGTGTTTTCGTTTCGCTGGTTACATCGTTTATGGCAATGGCGCAGAACCTGACCTGGCAGTTGCCGGGAATGCTAAAAGAGATGGAGCAGGGCAGACAGCTGTTGGGCGACATGAAACGTATTTTGGAGCTGCCGGAATATGAGGAAAAACCGGACAGTAGCGCAGCGCTTTCGTTTGAGTCGCTGGAATTTTCCCATGTTTCGTTCCATTATCCGAACACCGAAGCGATGGTGTTAAAGGATATGTGCTTTCGGATCGAAAAAGGGCACCACTACGCGTTTGTCGGGCGCAACGGCTGCGGCAAATCGACGATTGTAAAGCTGATTTTACGCTTGTATGAGCCGGATTCCGGTGAGATTTTGTTAAATGGGGAAAAGATCGAGACGTTTTCGAGGGAGCAGATCTGGAAGCTGTTCGGCGTGCTGTTCCAGGATTATGCGAAGTATCCGGTCTCGGTAGCGGACAATATCGCACCCGGCGCGGATGCAGGGCAGCGGGCAAAAATTGCCAAAGCGGCGGAAACCTCCGAACTGGACAATGTGCTGGAAAAGCTGCCGCAGGGCATGGACACGGTACTTGGGAAAATCGCAGAGGACGGTGTGGACGTCTCCGGCGGTGAGTGGCAGCGGATTGCAATGGCACGCCTGTATTATCAGGATGCAGAACTGAAAATTTTAGACGAGCCGACCGCGGCGATCGACCCGGTGCGGGAGCAGCAGATTTACCAGAAGTTTTTGAAGCTGTACCAGGATACGACAACGATTATGATTACGCACCGGCTGGGTGCAACGTCTCTTTGCGACTGGATTATCGCGATTGAGGACGGAAAGGCGATGGAGCAGGGCTCCCATGAAGACCTGATGACGAAAAACGGCATCTATTGCGAAATGTACGAAACGCAGAGGAGGTGGTATCTGTGAAAAAAAGAAGCTTTTTCCATACCGTGCGCGTCATGTTTCCGATGGCGTTTCATGCAGCGCCGCTGCGGTTTATCCTGATCAATGTGCTGGGCATTTCGCAGTCAGTCGTGATGGGCGCAAATACCTTGCTGCTTTCGAATTTTGTGAATGAGCTGATCGCCTCTGTTGGAAAGGGACGGTTTGAGGCAGCGCTGATCGCTGCGACAGCTTTTTATGTATGCGGAATTATCGGCTACCAGCTGTTGAATACGCTGTTTAACTATGCGCTGACGGAATTTCTGGAAATCTGTGACGAGACTTATCGTTATGAATTTAACGAGAAAATTTCGAAGCTTTTCCCGCTGGCATTCGAGCAGAACGAGTCGCTGGATGAAATCCAGAAGGCGCAGGCTGGGCGGGAGGATGCGAATGTTTTCATGTTCCATATGATCGGCATCATCGACATGGTTCCGCCGTATCTGGTATTTTTTGCGATTTATGCGGCATCCCTGAATCCTGTGCTGCTGTTGTGTATCGTGATTTCATTTGTGCCGTCCATCGTGACACTGTACATGCAGCGGAATATTTTCTACAGCTATGAGGATACGGCAGCGCCGGTCAGACGGAAATATCAGGGTTATCGGAAGTGCCTGACAGACCTCGCGTTTATCAAGGAGACGAGGGTGCTGCGCGCTGTGCCGTTTTTCTTTGGGAAGATGAAAACCGAACAGCAGCAGCTGTGTGAAAAAGAGGCTGCAGTCCGCACAAAGGCGAACGGGCTGGATGCCATCAACCAGACGGTCGGGATGATTGGGTATCTGGGCGCTGTGCTGATTTTAGTGGTGAGCGTTTTAAAGGGAAGCATCTCGGTCGGTGCATTTGCGGCAGTATACTATGCGTTAAATTCGTTATTTGACATGGTATTTGCACTGGTCTGTGGATTTCTTGGAAGTGCAGTAGGCAGTCTGCCTGCTGTGGAGAACTATGTGGCATTCCTGGAAAAAGATCCGGGCAGGAGCTGGAAGGACGTGCCGCGGATGGGGAAGACGATGCAGTTTTCGGATGTTTCGTTTACCTATCCCAGCGCAAAGGAGCCTTCGATTGAGCATTTGAACCTGACGATTCCGGAAAAAGAGCACCTGGCGATTGTCGGGGAGAACGGAGCGGGAAAATCGACGTTGGCAAAACTGATTCTGGGGCTGTACCCACCGACACAAGGGGCTGTGACAGTGGAGGATGGAGCAGTGACGCAGTCGTGCGGCGCGGAACAGGGAACCACGCAGGACGGCTGTATCGGGCGCTCTGCCGTGTTCCAGAATTACATGAGATACCAGATGACGCTGCAGGACAATGTGACGATCAGCGACCCGAAAAAGAATGCGCCGGTAAAACCGCTGCTGGAGCGAACGGGCTTAAAGCCGGAAGCAGTTGCGCAGTGCAGCGAACTGATGCTGTCGCGGGAGTTTGAGGGAATCGACCTGTCCGGAGGGCTCTGGCAGCAGGTGGCGATTGCGAGGGGACAGTACCGGGAGCATGACCTGATTGTGCTGGACGAACCGACTGCGGCGATCGACCCGGTGGAAGAAAGCGCTGTGTATGAGAAATTTTTACAGATGGTAAAGGGAAAAACAGCGGTGATCGTAACACACCGGCTCGCTTCTGCACGCCTGGCTGACCGGATTTTGGTGATGGAAAAAGGACGGATTGCCGAAGCTGGAACGCATGAAGAGCTGCTTGCGGCAGGCGGACTTTACAGCCGGATGTGGAAAGCACAGGCGGAGAATTACGTTGTTTAACAGAGGGGGAAGGTATCATGAAGCAGTTTTCTTACATGCTCCATACGATATTTCACTACGCGCCGGGGGAGTCGGCGGCGTATCTTGCGGCGGAAATTATGTCCTGTCTGATCTCGTTTCTGCAGCTGATTTTGCTGCAGAGCGTGGTGGACAGCTTTTTACAGAACAGCCTTGGCAGTGGAATCTGGAAAGGCGTTTTGTTCCTGGGAATTTATTTTCTTTTTCAGGTGTTGATTCAGAACGGAAAAGAACGGCTGCAGTTTGGTCTTGAGAAAAAAGTGACGCTTGCGCTGGGAACGCATATCGCTGAGACTGTTCATTCATTGGATTATCCGCACTTTGAGAGTGAGACGATGTACGATCTCGTGGAGAAAATCTCGGACAAGCCTTATGAGCATTTCTGGAAGGCGTTTTATTCGTTTTCGAAAGTCATTGGAATTTTGCTGCAGCTGATTGCCGTATTCGGATATTTGTTGTATCTGTCCGGTGGCGGTGTAGGCGTTAGCGTCGTTTTGATCGTGTTGATTTTCTATTTTGACTACAAAATCATGGTAACGAGCGACGCGCTGGAAAATGAGCGGATTCCGGAAGAGAGACGAATGAAATATTACCTGAATCTCTTTTATGATAAAAAGTATCTGTATGAAATCAAAATCATGCAGACAAAGAATTTCTTTATGAAACGGATCGAACAGCACATGGATAAGGTGTATAAAAAAAGACTCGAAATCAGTCTGCACACGCAGAAGTATTATGGGGTTTCCTGTCTGTTTCTGAGCCTCTGGACGATCTGGATTTTTGCCTTTACAGGCTTACAGGTGTATCAGGGCGCGCTGTCGGCAGGCGTATTTTTGGCATGTGTGAAGATGATTGATATGGTGAGCGGACTGTCCGGCGATTTTTCGGAGGAATACGTCGAATGCGGAGAAGAGGTTCAGAAGCTGGGCTATCTGAAAAAGCTGGAGGGATTGCAGCATGGAGAATGAAATTTTGTTTGAAAATGTCTCTTTTTCATATGATGGAAAAGAGGTGTTTCACAATCTGAATGTGCGGATTCCGTCCGACCGGCATGTGGCGCTGGTGGGCGAAAACGGCGCGGGAAAGTCAACGTTTATCAAGCTGCTTTTGGGACTTTATGAGCCGAAACAGGGAAGCATTCTTGTCGATGGAAGGCCCGTAAAAGACAGAACGCCGAAGGAAAGAAAACGGCTGTTTGCGGCGGCATTTCAGGATTTTTACCGTTATCCGTTATCGGTAAAAGAGAATCTTTCCATGTGCCAGAACGGCGAAAAGACGACGGCAGATTATATCGCTGCGCTGGAAATGGTCGGTCTGGAAACTCTGAAAGATAAACTGGATTATAAAATTGGAAAATACGGGGAAAATTCCACGGATTTATCGGATGGACAATGGCAGAAAATCGCGTTGGCGAGAGTGCTTCTGTCCGATGCAAAAATGTTTCTTCTGGACGAGCCGACGGCGTCGATGGACCCGATCGGGGAATCGAAGCTGTACGAGGATATGATGAATGTCATGAAGGATCGCGGCGTCATTATCGTAACGCACCGGCTGGCGCTGGCAAAGACCGTCGATCTGATTGCGGTCATGCGGGACGGGGGAATCGTCGGGCTTGGAAGCCACGAAGAGCTGATGGAAAACAATGCATATTACAGGCAGCTGTACGATGCGCAGAGTGAGTGGTATCGGTAAATCTACGTTGGGCGCACACCGGGAAAGCTAAGATATGTCGAAAAGTGCATGTCTGAAAAAGGGTTATAGATATGGAAAAGAAAAATAAATTCAGGGACTACCGCATGGCCGGTCTGTCTGTCAAAGCGGTCGTAAGCGCTGTGCCGGTTGCGGCGGTTTATGTGATGGCGTACCTGTTTTTGTCCTCGTTATCGGGAGCTGTTACGGGACTTTTGCTGGAAAAGCTGACCAATGCGGTTTTGTTAAAAGAACAGGTTTATATTGTATACATTGTAGTGTATGTCAGTTTTTTTGTGTTGCTGCAGCTGGCAGGCTTCGCGTATGCGATTGCGATGAACACCTTTGTATTTGAAAAGGTTTCGGACGAGCTAAACCGCAGGCTGGCGGATGCGATGGTTCGGATCGAATATTTTGATCTGGAAAAGAAGGAAAAGCTGGACGCAATTTATCGGGCACGGGAGTGTATCGAGGATGAGCGGATTCCTGGCTGTTTTATGCAGACAGTGATGCTTGTAGGCACGATCGTCGCGCTGGTCAGCTCGTTTTTCGTTGCTGGCAGCTGGAACGTGATGATTCCGGTGATTTTGGTGCTGTTTTTCCTTCCGGAAATGCTGATTCGGAAAAAAGCGGTGAAAGCGGAACAGACGGAAAAAGAGAAAACCGTGACGCTGGAGCGGGAAAAAGAGGATTTGTGGGCATCATTTTTCCGAAAAGAGGCGGCAAAGGAAATCAAGGTGTTCCAGACCGGCAATTGGCTCATTGAGCTCTGGCGGGAAAAGAGCGTGCACCTGCTTTTTCGGGAATGGCGCATCAAAAAGACGGCGATCGATCGTCTGATGTGGGCGCAGCTTTTGCGTGTCGCGGGGCTGCTTGCATGCTTTGGACTGCTCGCGGCGGCATGTCTGGAGCAGAAAATCCTGGCGGGCGCACTGGCAGGTGCGCTGTCGCTGCTCCCGGCGATTCAGGAGGCGCTGTCGGAGCTTGGGGAACGCAGCTGGAATCTGCAGAAAAGTCTGCCGTATACGGAGTGCTACTTCAACATCACAGAGGGCAGCAGGAAGAAAAAGAGTGCGGTGCTGACACTCAATGACCGGATTGTGGGAAAGGATGTGGTGTTTACTTACGATGGGGAGCAGGGACGCAACGTTTTAGATGGCGTATCCTTCGAAATTCGCCGTGGGCAAAAAGTCGCTCTGGTTGGTGAAAACGGTGCCGGCAAGACCACTCTCATAAAATGCCTGCTGGGTCTGTATCCTTTAAAGAGCGGCAGCATTAGCTACGACAAAGTTTTGGTGAGCGCGGAGCAAGACTGCGACTACAGCAATATTTCCGTGATGCCGCACGAGTTTGGGCGATACTGCCTGACGGTTGCGGAGAACATTGGCTTTGACGATGCAGACAGTGTGCACCCGGAGAATTTTTCGCTGGAAAACTGGTTCCTCGGAAAAGAATATGGCGGGCAGGAGCTGTCTGGCGGACAATGGCAGCGCGTAGCATTATATCGTTGTTTGCATAAGGACGCGGAATTCTATGTGCTGGATGAACCGACCGCGTATCTTGACCCATCCCACGAGGCAGAGGCAGTGGCTGAAATCCTGGAACAATTGAAGGATAAAACCGTGTTGATTATTACGCACCGAATCGGAATCTGCCGCCTGATGGATCAGGTCATCGTCATGGACAAAAATCATAAAATTGCCGGAACAGGAAGTCATGAAGAACTGTCCCAAACGTGCCCGGTGTATCAGAAACTGTACGAAAGCCAGGCAGAGTGGTATCGTTAAAGTGGAAAGAATTTTGCAATCGGATAATGTAAAATGGATAATAAGAGAATAATCTATTCCACAAGAGAAAACATAAAAAGCACGCTCGTCATTTTTCTAAAATACAAAAAGAGCGTCTTGTGGGTCAATTTTTTTGTCGCGCTGCTGACGTTATTGACGCAGTTTGCGGCGACGTATCTGCCGGGCTGGATTGTCGATTTACTGACGGGGGAAAATGCCGGTACGCAGATCTGGACGCGGGTGCTTCCGGTCGTCGCTTTGATTGGGATCAGTGAGCTGGTCATCGAAGTGCTGAATCGGAAAAAGGCGCTCGCGTACCAGGCTGTCAGCCAGAAAACCGCCCTGGATATCAACCGCGTTCAGGTTGGGGCAAGATACCGGCTGACCGAGGAAAAGGAGTTTCAGGATCTGGCGTATGAGTCTGTCCGCTGTACGCAGACATGGGGAGGAAAAAGAGTTTTAACCGCCGTTATAGATGATTTATTTTATCTATTTCAGGCAATTGGCGGTTTTCTTTTATTCGCAGTATTGCTGTCAACGGTCAATCCCGTAATTGCGGTTTTTCTGACGATTGCGCCGGCAGTTCCATATTATTTTGTGAAAAAATCGCAGGAATTTTATGAGAAAAACCGGGAGCAGTGGACGAAAATCGACCGGATTCAGTGGTATCTTCTGCAGGCTTCCGAGCGGCTGGAATACGGAAAAGACGTCCGAATGTACAGTCTCAAAAACTGGTTTTTATCGGTTTATTCCGAGCGGATGCAGGAAAGAAATGCGTTGGATCACAAATTATTGAAAAGGCAGATGACGGCGGATTTTGCAGATCTTCTGATCCTGCTGCTTCGGGATGGACTGTGCTATTTTCTGCTTTTAAATAAAGTTCTGACCGGACAGATCAGCGCAGGTATGTTTGTAATTATGTTCGCTGCGGTCAGCAATTTTTCCAACTGTGTGAATGAAATCGTAAAGTATTACGGCGAGTTAAAGGGCGATTGCAGGCAGGTCAATAGTTTACATAATATTTTAAATGTGCCGTGTCAGTCTGGAAATCAGAACCCGAAAAATAAAGAGAAAGCCCGGGAGCTGGTTCTGGAAAATGTTTCGTTTAGCTACAGTGAGGGAAAAGCGCCGACGATTCAGGGGATCAATTTGCATATCAAAGCGGGCGAAAAGGTTGCCCTGATCGGGGTAAACGGGGCAGGTAAGACGACGCTGATCAAAGTTTTATGCGGCCTATATTCGCCGGATACCGGCAGCATGCGGAGTGGCAATCTGGTCTATCGGGAGGACGAGCTGGAAAAGTGGCAGGGACTGTTTTCGTGCCTGTTCCAGGATATCCATGTATTGCCGTATTCCTTTGCGGAAATCGTTTCTGCAACGACGCTGGAAGAAACGGATGTAAACAGGGTGGAACACTGTCTGAAAATGGTCGGACTCTGGGACAAGATATCGGGATTTCCAAACGGAATCTATGAAAAATTTAATAAGCTTTTAAACGATGACGGAAAAGAGCTTTCAGGTGGGGAAAAGCAGAAATTGCTGCTGGCAAGGTCTTTATACCGCAGTGCGCCGATTATCATTCTGGACGAGCCGACGTCTGCACTCGACCCGCTTGCGGAGGAAGAGCTGTACCAGTCCTATAATGAACTGCTTGGAGGCAGGACGATGATTTTTGTATCGCACCGGCTTTCGTCCACGAGATTCTGCGACCGGATTCTTTTTCTGGAAAGCGGGCAGATTGCAGAGCAGGGAACGTTTGAGGAGCTGATGGAACAGAAGGGGAAATATGCGGAAATGTTCCATTCACAGGCAAAGTATTATGCCGGAAGCACCTATGGGGAGGCGGAAGAACATGAATAAAAAGAGCAATTTTTCTGTCATTGTAAAAGGGTTTCGGCTGATCTGTAAAATCAATCTGAAGTATGCGGGTTATACGCTGCTTTCGATCGTGTGTACGGTTTTGGCGAGTTATATTCCGATCTATTTATCGGCGCAGATCGTGAATGAAATCGCACTGCTTTCGGGTGAAAATGCTTCGCGTGATATAGCGGTACAAAAGGCAGTTCTGCTTATTTTTGTCACGGTCGGCGTGATTTGGGTTCTGAATTTTGTGGGACGGTATGCCGCGCGGAAAAAAGACATTTACAGCACCATTTTTTATATGGACGAAAAGAAGCTGTTTGCGGAAAAGTCGATGGACATGAAATTTTCGGAAGCGGAAAAAAAGTCCACCGCGCAGTTAAAGGCGAGAATTGATTCGGAAAACCAGACGGGCTATAACATGTGGATGCTGTACGAGAATGGAACAAAGCTGATCCAGGGCTGTATCGGGGCGGTGATTTCATTTGCGTATGTGGTGCGGCTTTTATGGATTGACGGAATGCCTGGATGGAGCAGGGCTGTGCTGCTTGTTGTGCTGGTGCTTGTCATTGCTGTGAATGCGCTCTGCAACCGGAAAATGCAGGACGTAAATAACGAAGAAATGGAACTATGTGCGCCGCTGAACCAGTGGAGCAATTTTTACAGCGATTATCTGAAGGATTACAGGAGTGGAAAAGATATCCGGATGTTCGGAATGCAGAAGCTGATTCTGGATAATGTCCGGAAAATGAACGACCAGTATTTGCATTTTTCAGAACAGGCAAACCGCAAACTGGAGCTTTATACGGTCGGCAAAGGGCTTCTTTCTATCGTGTTAAAGCTGGCAGTTTACAGCTATATCCTGATCGCATTTTTGAAACACGAGGTGCAGATCGGCGAAGTGGCGGCATCGGTCGCATACATCGTATTGTGTGTCCGGGATGTTATGGAAATCGTTGGAAGCTGGCAGCAGCTGAAAAATAATAATGCGTACCTGGAGCGGTATTTTTCCTATCTGGAGCTGGATGAGGAAACTGCAGATATTTCCGAAAAAGAGCCGCAGCAGACGCCGTGCAAAATAGAATTTCGGGACGTTTCGTTCCGATACCCGGACAGCAAGGATTTTGTATTAAAGCACCTCAATGTGACGATCAATCCGCAGGAAAAAATCGCAGTTGTCGGAAAAAACGGAAGCGGAAAAACGACGTTTATCAAGCTTTTATGCAGGCTGTATGAGCCGACAGAGGGCAGCATTTTTGTAAACGGAAAAGATATTTCGGAATATGAATACGGGGAATATCTCCGGATGCTGTCGGTTGTATTTCAGGATTTTGCGCTGTTTTCCATGCCGCTTAAGGAGAATGTTTCCGGGAGCCAGCATCCCGATACAGACAGGGTGAAGCTGTGCCTGGAAAAGGTCGGGAACACCGATTCTTTGGTAGCGCGGATGGACGACTGGCTCTATAAATATGCATCGGACGACGGCATAGAATTGTCCGGCGGAGAGGCGCAGAAGGTCGCGATTGCGAGAGCGTTATATAAGGACGGGGCGATCATGGTTCTGGATGAGCCGACCTCTGCGATGGACGCAAAGTCTGAGGAAAAGGTATTTAAACAGTTCAAAGAGATTACGGAAAGCAAGAACGTATTTTTTATTTCACACAGACTGTCCGCCTGCAAAATCTGTGACCGGATTCTCGTATTCGACCAGCAGGGAATCGTGCAGCAGGGCACACACGACGCATTGCTGGAAAATGCAGATGGGCTGTATTATAAGATGTGGCATGCGCAGACGAAGAATTATATGGTTTAAAGTTGTCGAAAATGGGGTTGCTAATTAAGAAATATGGAGCTGGAGGTCATTACAAAAGATGAGCTTTGTTGAGAGAACCTTGATGATTCAGAAATACATACAATATCTCCGGCTCATCGGATTGGGGAAAGGACGGATTTTTCTGCATATCCTGATTCATGTACTGGATGGCGTGCGGGAATTTGTGGTCAATATTTTAGCAGTGAGCTTTTATATTTCCTGTCTGCAGGAGGGGGACGGAAAACGCTTTTTCGCAGGGCTTC
>OGZV01002308.1_pt1 | contig 15279 bp, 17 predicted proteins | sample 1576861 | NCBI WGS metagenome assembly OGZV01 (sample SAMEA3541501, study PRJEB24748) | human gut metagenome | biome: human gut; feature: human-associated habitat; material: faeces | place: China | collected 2012
TGAGATAATGCAGTATGGTGTGTCGGTGAAAGAGTATACCGAAGACGGTAAGCGTTATATCAAGGTTAATGAGTCGGTTTGTGAGGTTGATGATACTATTGATAGGGGTGGTGTGTTGTTTGGTTTGTTGTGTTGTACGCCGTATTATTTCATGGCGTGTCATATATGTGATTGAAAAAAATACCCCGCTAGCTGTTGTGGCTAGCGGGGTATTTGTTACCATGCGCGTGTGAACTGTACACCGGCTAGGCCATTTGGTGTGCCCGATTCCGTTGTGAAGCCTTGCCAACCGCATGTGCCGTCAGTGTTGATTTTGAAGAGTACGGTGTCGTTTGCGCCGTTGCTGATTGCTGTTGTCCAGCAGTAGCCTGAGTTGGTGTTGTCCGTGTCGGGTGTCGCCCATGCGGGTACGCCGTGGATGGTGGTTAGTTCCGTTGGGGTGACGCCCGATTGACATTGGAAACCGTAGCTTATGGTGCCGCCTGATGCGTTGATAGTGACGCAGTATGCGGCGGGGTTGGTTGGGTGTCGTATGACTGCGGCGCATGTGCGGCCGTTGTAGTTGCCTTCAAGATAGCGGCGTAGGTAGTATACGATAACGTTGGTGCCTGTCGCGTTGGGGTGGATGTCTTTTGGCGGGAAATAGTTGGTGTTGCCGAGATTCCACGTCCATGCCCACGGGATATATTCGGTGTTGGTTTCCACTGCGCTTTCATAAACTTGTCCCGCGTTGTAGCGCCAGTATCCGCTTATTGGTGATGCGTCCCAGAGCATCGGTACGCTGATGATGCGTGCGTTTGGGTATTCGCGTTTGATATCTGTTAGTAGAGATATGGATGCGGTTTTGATAGTGCCTTTATATGCGTCGTTTGAGTTGCGGCTACCACCTACAATTACGAGTGTTACCGAGTTGTGGTCGTATGCGGTGTCGTTTTTTGCTGTCTGAAACTCGCTTGCGTAGGTGGTGTTTGGTGCAATGTATCCAGCGCCCCCGACTGCGTAATTGTGCAGTTCGTAGTTGTTTTGGTGTGCGAGCTGTATGGCCCATGACCGTTCTGCTGTTGCGTCCGCGTAGCTGTCGCCGAAGGTCACTAGCACCTCACGTTTCGCGGGTACGTAGCGGGTGTCGCTTTCATGTTTAGTGTAGGTTTCGTAGATACGATTGTGTAGCGTGGTCGCTTTGGTGGGGGTTTCCGCGCCCAACGCGGTGAGCGCGTTGGTGTTGGTTTGCGTGCTTTGGCTGGTCTGTTTAATGAGTGTTGATAGGGTGTTTGCCTTATCCACAGTTTCGGCGTTTAGAGCGGTGAGCGCGTTGGTGTTGTTTTGCGTGTCCGTATGGTTTTGCTCGATTGCGTTGATGTGTTCGCCTGCGCTGTTTTCGTCGGTAATACCCATGTAGGTGAGCAGATGATGCGCCGTGTTGCCGTTTGCGATATCGGTTGCTAGCGCGCCCGCTTTTTCGGGGGTATCGGCTCCGAGGGCGGTTAGGTTTGCGTTAGCCTTGTTGGCAACGGTAGAGATATTTAACATGTTATTGTCGATAGTGTGCATGGCGGTATTGTAGCCATCACGAAAATCGGCGGGTGTGTTGTCCTTGTATAGTGGGAGGTTGAAATTGTCGGTGTGGTTGTATCCGTCTGCCATGAGATTTGTCCTTTCTTATTTGAGATTTTTGATGATATTTAGCTGTACATCTAGCTGGTGTAGTTTGCGGTCGATAAGGCTCATGGCCCTATTGTATCCGTCTCGCATGTCGTTGGGCGTGGCGTCGGTGTACAAGGGCAGATTGTAGTATGGCGTGTATTTGTATTCATCCATTTTATTCTCCCATTGGTGTTACGCGGGGTTCGTTGTGGCCGAAAATCGTTTTGTTGCCGATTACCGCCGTTTCTAGTGTGGTGTGTTGCGCGGCTTCGGCTGCGCTGATTGTTGCCAACTCGCTTGCGCGTGCGCCGAACACTGCTAGTTCGCGGTACATGTTGCGCATGGCTTCGCGGCTGGTTACGTTTTTACCCTGTGTCGGGTCGTATACCGGCAGTGTTTCTACGATTTTATCGAGTTGTACGATTACGTTGTCCAGACTTGCGCCTAGTTTTTTGGTCAGCTCGTATAGGGTGTCTATGTCGTTGTCGTATTTGCCCTCGTTGTCGTTGATGTATTTGATTGTGTCTGCGAGGTAGTGCATGATTTTGTCGTATTCGAGACATAACCATTTGTACCGTTCCTCTTGCGAATACACGTCCCAATAGATTTTCGGAATTACTGGCGTGTATTCCGTTATCCACGGGAATTGATTGATATCGATATCGATATCGCATGACATGATATGTTCCTTTCTATATTAATAAATATTAAGATTCACGGAATAGAAGCATGAAAACAGTGAGTCCATGTCGTTGATTATCATTAAATCGACGTCGTTGTAGTCCTTTATTTTTTCCATTTTAGCTAGAAAATCGCCTTGTACAAAAGTTTCGTACTGGTTATCTGTGGCGTTTGAGGCGTAGTCCTGATTCTGTGGCGCTATCTGCGTCGCCGGAAAATCGCTGAACACGTTGCGGTTTTTGCCGTATGTGTCGCTGACCTGTAGGACGCTTACGCCGGTTTCGAGCGCTTGATACACTAATTTGTATTTTGGCATTATCTCATTGAATTTGCGTAACACCTCACGTTTCCAACTGGCGGGTGGCAACACGCCGATTTCCCGGTCCCAGTAATGGGCGTTGAATTTGTCGCATACGCGCGTGTATTGCTCGTCGCTGTATGCGTCCCAGTGCCAACTCGGTTCTGTCCAGTCCACCCATTTATCGGTGATAAGTTCGCCTAGGGTGACTGTCACGACGGCGTGAAAATCGCGTGGCGCGTCGCTCATATCATAGGGTGGTATCATCTGTATCATCTCCATTGTCCAGTTCGAACAGTTTTTGCAGATTATGGGTGATGTTGTAGTTGGCCGTTTCGTTGTCGCTACGCCATACCACGTCCAATGGTTTTTCGGCAAAATCGGTGAAATGCGTGTTAAGGTACTCGCACATTCTGCGACGCTCGGTGAGGCCATCCAGCGCTATGAGGTTGGTCGGGTCCTGTTGCGAGTTGACCTCGTCCTCGATTTGGCGCTCGGCCTTGAACGGCAGATTGCCGATGCCCAGAGCGCCGTATATCTGAGTCCAGATGTTCAAATAATTTGCCCATAGTTCGGTGCCGATGAACGGCACGTTGGTGGTCAGCGCTTGCACGTGCATGTCCTGTATGCCGTCTGTTGCCAAAACGATGAGTTCGCCGCCGCCGACCTGTTTTGCGAGGTTGGTCATGTCCAGCCGTTTTTCCTGTACACCGCTGATTATCATAGGGGTTTTCTGGTGCACGCGGTTTTGTTGCATGGTGCGTACAATGTCAACCAGTTCGCGGCACCATAAGTCCACGCGGTCATTGAGCGGCGCGCGCAAGTGGTTGTCCCAGCAGAAGTAACCGTTGCCGGGATTGCAATTGAAAGCGTATCCGTTCAACCCGAGAGCGCGCCATTTGCTCGGGTTTCCGTACATGTCGGGCGCGCTTTCCCAGCCACCCATTGTGAGCGAGAGCCACTGGTTGGCATGCGCGCCGCTACGTGGACGCGCGATGGTCGCAATGCCCTGAGTATATAGGGTTAGTTCGAGAAACCGTTCATCACATGTCTGCGGCAGGTTAATCCAATGATACCGTGTCAGCGCCATATTCAGAACTTGGTTTTTGAACATGGTGAACAAGCGGGTGTTGTAGCCCGCAGTCTGCCAGTATCGGTCACTAGTCCATTTGAGCCCGTTGCGTTTTTGACCCATTATCGTACCTCGCTTTTAGTTGTTGTATATGCTGCTACCTATTGTATCGGGGTCGCGCCATACGGTGACACCGGCCTCGAACATGTCCCGTATGATATTGACCGCGCGTGCCGGTGCGCTGATGGCATAGATAAGCGCGTCACCGCGCCAGTAGGTGAACTTGCTTTTAACCAGCAGAGTCGGGTTTTCCACGTTTTGGCGCAACGTGTAGCCATACTGTAGAAAAGCGTCGCCGCAACGTCTGATTACGTCCGGCGATTGCGTCATGACTCGCACCTGCAGGCCGCGCGTGCCCCAGATATCGGGTAGGGCGTCGCCCTGTGACGCGGCGATGGTCACCGGCGCGGCGCGGTGTAGGTCCCTGAGTTTGGCCGCGTACACGTCTTGAGCCTGTTCAAGCGCGGTTTGAGCGCCAAAAATTCCGGCGTCGCGTTGCCGCTGGTTGTTGGCCGCTGCGGTGCCGCGGCTACGTGCCGCGTTTGCGTTGCCGGTGTTGGCGTTGTTGGCCGTCACGCCGGTGGCGAGTTTGTTGTTTGCATTGGTAAGAGCCGTGTTAAGCGTATTCGAGCGGTTTGTAACGTCGGTTGCCAAGGTCATGGCGCGTGTTGTCAGGGTGCGGTTCGTGGTTATCGCGTTGTTGGCCTTGCTGTCCATAGCCTCCAGATTGGCGTTATATACGGCCTCTTTATTGGAAAGCGTTACCGACGTGTTGTAGCCGCTGAGTCCCACCGACATACCCGCGCCCGCAACCGCCGCGCCCACCGCCAAGCTGCCGCCCGCTGTAGCCGGTGCGGCTAGGGAGATTGCCGCGCCGGCAATGGTGTTAACCGCTGATGATACGTTTGAGAGCACCGCTGAGTCAACGTTGGCTTCATATGCGGCGGTAGTCACCAATTTGTCAACGGATTTGTCAGCGCCGAGCTTAAAGTTTGATGTCACAACGTCCGCGTCTAGCTTGTTGTTATTGAGGCCCGTTATGTCTGTGTTAGCGGTATTGGATAGGTTTGTATTGTTTGTGGCGGTGTCGGTTTGCAGTTTGGTGTTGGCAACCGAGTTTGCCGTACTGGCTTGTGTGTTGGCTAGGTTGGTTTCGGCGTTTGCGTTTGCGTTTACGTTGCCCGTGTTGGTACCGCGCACGCTGGTGTGGTATGCGTTTAGGGCGTTTTCTCGGGCCTGTACTCGGTTGGTACTGTCGTTGTCGTTGACGTATTTTACCGCGTTGTCAATCATCAGTGTGTACAGTGGTATGGCGTGCGAGGATAGCGCGTGATAGGCGCTGTCGGGCATGTCGGTAGTGTGGGGCGTGTTGGTGAGGTCGGCCCATGTGTACTCGGTTTTGCCGTTGCCCGATACGCCTGTCAAAAACGTTTGTGCGGACAAATACGGGTATGCGAGGGATACGCGGCGCATTACCGCTAGATTACTGGTGGTGTCTTCCACTCGTATGACTGACTCGTTGTTGTTTTCGTCGGTGATGGACAACCACGCATAGGGTGCCGTGTACAGTTTCGCCAGTCGCGCGTACTCGGACGGGTAGCCGAACGCGCTCGGTTGCAAGTCGATGTCGGCCAACAAGCCCGTTGCGGCGGGATTGATGCGATAAATGTCAAAGCCCAGTAGTTTTGCGCCGCTGGTCGGGTTAATCATGTTGCGCGGAACGACATAGCAAGCCTCGATGAGGTTGTACGCCTGAGGTAGCCGTGCGGTGAGTTGGCCGAAAAAGTCGTGCGCGTATGCGTCGGCTGTTTTGAGGCCGATAATCGTATACCCGTTGGGCCGCGTGTTGTCTGCGGATATGCCGGTGGCGTTCGGCGCCGACACGTCATTGAGATTGGGCACGCCGCCCCATGCATAACCGGTGACTTGGTACTGGTGCCCCCAGTAGTCGCCGGTATCCGCGTAGACGGGTGGAGCGTCGGGCAACGTGTCACCGACCGGCGTGAGGCCGGTGAATTGCGTGTAGGTGCATTTGACTGCCAACAACAGCCACATTTCGCCTGTCGCCAAGGGGATGAACCTGTTGGATGCGGTCATCACGGGTGCGGCGGGCGCGTCCGGCTCGGGTGCGGTGAGGCCCCGGTTGTTGTGGATAGGGTCATCGAGGTACGTTTCAACAGTCTCATACGCTTGGGCCACGTGGCCCTGTTCGACCATGATTCGAGGGATATCCACGCTGTTGATGTAGGTTGTCCAGTAGTCCAGTTCGAGCACGCATTCGGTGACCGTCGCGTTGATTTGCCGCGTGTCAACTACAAAATAGTATAGACGGGACACGTGACTGGCAGAGTAGTCCAGTTGCTCACCGTCGCCCGGCATGTCGGGTATGGAAACGACCAGATAGTTGGCGTACTGCATCGCTTGGTAGGGTATCGGCAAACGTACGCTTTCCCCCGGTATGACGTTGAGCCCGCTGTCGAGTTCGAACGTGTCGGCGGTCAGCCGGTCGAACCATGCGTCACGCTCAATATCGGTGCCCCATTTGACGCGGTTGGCGTCGTCCGCAGTCCAACGGACGGTGCATGGTTTGAGTGTGGTTTTGGACGCCCAGCGCGTGTAGTCGAAACTATTGGGATATTGCGAGTATACGCGCTCATTGTCGCCGGGGAAACCGGTGGCGTTTTGCAAATGCGGAAATTTGTCGGTCATGATTTTTTCTCGCTTTTCGTAAAATATTAGGGCCGGATACAACGAACATTGTATCCGGCCCTAATAGGTGTCCGCAATTTTTACTTGACGGCGAGGTCGAGCGTATCGGTGTGTGCGTCGGTGCCGCCGCTCGGGTTGGTGTATGCGGCGGCCGCCTTGATGTGGATAACGTCGCCCTTGACCAGCCCGGTGCGCTGGACATGGAGCACGCCGTAGTTGTCCACGCGCGTGCGGGAGTTCAGCGGCCTCGGCACTGCGGCGGCAGAACCCGCGGCCGGTTTTTCGGCCGACAACTCGAACGTCGCCGCGTCCGGGCGCACTGCCAAACCGTCGGCGATGGCGCCCTGAAGGTCCACCATGAGACGCAACGTGTCGCCGGGCGCAACCGAGGTCACGCCGTTTTCGGCGGTGAGTTTAAGGCCCGTCACCGTCTGGGTGATGGTCGGCACGGTCGTGGCGGCACCCGTGGTGAACAGCACTGCCGGTACTGCGGGCGTGACGCTGTATACACCCCAGTGATTGAGATAATAGGTGGTGCCCAGCGTCTGCGGGTTATAAAAACTAGTGGTGTTGTAGAGCGTGTCGTTGCAGACGAAAAAGTCGCGCGTGGTCAGCAGCGCGATAGCGCCCGCAACCGGGAATTCATCGACAACGACGGTGCGCATTTGAATCTCGGCGCGGTCGATGTTGAACGCGGCGGCGAGGGCGTCAACATCAATCGATGCGAGGGCGTCCGGCGTGACCATGAGCACAAGTTCATCGTTTGCCGCGAACACGGGTACGGGCACGTTGTTGTACACGGTGCTGGGGAAACGCAGTTTACCGGCAACCGCTCGAATCTGCTTCAGCAGAGCGCGTGCGGTGGTTTCGTCGGTCGGTTCGGTCACCTTGATTTTGTGGAAACCATAGTTTTCCTCATAGTATGCGAGCAAGTTGAGCATGATACGATATTCATCGTACTCATCAGAGTTGCGCGGCACGTCCATGATACGCGCGACAAGATTGTTCAACCCGTACTCGTCTGTAACGGCGGTACGCAGTTCGTCCGCGTTAACGGTGATGGGGTACTGGTCGCGGCGGTTCTGCGAGTGGAAAATCTGCACCGCGTCGGGTCGGTGCGTTTTCAACAGAGTCTCCACGTCATCCTCATACGCGTGCGCCTTAATCCACTTCGGAACAATTTCCTGAATGGTCGAACCATAGTTAAGCTTCGCGCCCTTGAACGGCGCGAGCGGGTTGTCGAACTGCTGACCCCTCACGTAGGCCATGCCGATACGATTAACAAGGACATCGACAAACTGATTGTAATACTGCTGGTTCATGGGCGCGAACAATGCGTCCATGGTCGCGGCGATGCCGTTAACGGTGGGGTCGGGGATGCGCTGCTGAAAATCGTTGGTGCCCGAGAGCCACGCCTTCGCCATGATGGTGCTGTTGTTGACCGCCATAATATGTGCCTCCTAATCAGTCGATAGTCAGGTCAAGGTCTTCAATCGGCGTATCGAGGTCGATATCATCGATGTCCGAGTCATCATGAGTCTCAGAGTCGCCATCGGTATCGTCCGCGTCCGCCGCGTCCATGAAAGCGTTCACCGATTCGATGAACGCGGTCAGCTTGGCATCGTATGCATCCAGCTTGGCCAGCACGTCATCGATGCGACGCGCCAAAGCGTCGTAGTCGTCGGTGCGCCGTTCGGTCTGCTCGGTATTGGTTTCGACGTCGTTTTTTTCGGTGTCATCTGCCATTTTTAATCTCCTAAAATAGTCGGGCTGACAAATAATTGTTTGTCAGCCCGATTATAGCATTATGAGAGCGATTTATACCCGACGTTTGGGAATCGACCAGATTCTACACCGCGCGGCACGTTCCCGTGTCAGTCCCCGCGCTAGGTGCACTACGTCGCGGTATAGCGCCGCTCACTAGCCGACGTAATCATATCACCGGTATCCGCAATACCGCAACATGTCCCGAAAATCGCCGTACGTTTTCAGGCTGTCGAAACGAACGTACCGTAGCCGGTATGCGTCAAAAAGAGTCTGACATAATGGCGAGGTGCGTTTGAGCATTACATAGTTCGGTCGGTCATCCAATGTCAGCGTATATGTGTCGCGCATGTCGCGCGGCGGTTTGCGATTGACGTAGTAGTAACCGTCTCGCATGTCCAACCATATCGCAAGCGGAATATTGTCGTACATCAGCGTGTACAAATGTTCGGCGTTGCTGGTCTTATCCGCAACCATTTCCATATCCGTATCGGTGCTGAAATCGTTGCCCAAAGCGATTTTCTCCAAACGGCCGCTAGCCATTCTGCCCGCCAAGGTCTGCTTTTTTTCGCGTGCGTATTCCGCGTTTTCGAGATTATGCAACAGAAACGTCTTGTCCAGATACCATGAGTAACCTCGCTTGGGGTTCCCGGTAATGCCCGCGTGCTCAAAATAAGGGTTAAGAATATCGCAAGCGTTGCCCAGCAAGTAGAGTCGTGGTTCGTTGCCGGTGTCGGCACGCTCACGGGTCACGGTATCAACGATATTTGTCAGGATGTCCCACTCATTTTTCAAGTACCGGTGGTTTTTGTCGTCCTTTTCGAGCACGGCCTCATCCATGAAAATACGTTTCACCCTGTTGAATGTGAGCTTTTTAATCAGCTGAAACTGGGTCATTGCGACAAAATACCCCAGCAATTCCCATTGCGGCTTGCCGCCCTCATGAGGGCGCGGCGCAATGTACGCCTGATTTTTCTCGCATTTGAAAACATATCCGGGATATTCGCGTTGCAACCTGTCATAATAGTTTTCGGTCAAGGGCGCTAATTCCTGTGCATGACGCGTGATTTCCACGAAACGCCACTTGTTTTTAATCCAATCGCTTACGCACTGTTTGCGTAGCCCGTAGGTTTTTCCGTATCCGCGTGCGGTGATTACCATTGTCACCGGCGCGTCATACGATAATGTTTTCTGCCAACTGTAATATTTATTGTTCATCAGTGTTGTCCGTTTCCATAAGCGGCGTCATTTCGCCGTTGTCATCCATTGTCAAAATTCTACCCACGCCGTCAACATATTCAATCCACCGTTCACGGGTATCGACATGTTGCGTGCGACGCAACCATTGCAGATTTTCCACGCTCGCACGTTTGGTCGTTTCGCCCAGCCACCGGCCTGTCGGGTACAGTGCGATGGACTGCGGCACATCGACGTGCGCCGTAGTACCGAGATAGTCGGTCACGTCGCCGATAAACCTGTCCACGACCTCGGGGCGGCGTTTTTGCAGACTATGGCTGATGCTGTTGGCCACGAAAATGTTGTAACCTAGCACGTTCGGCGCGACTTGTTCGAACGTGTACCCGGCCTTTGCGAGGTCGTTGCAGAGCGTTTCGATGTGATAGGCGTCTCGGGGGCGCGACAAACCGGCGCACGTGATATGGTAACGCCCGTCCGATTCGCTGATTCGGGCCTTGTTCCACGCCTCGAAATGGTTGGCCCAGCGCGTGCCCTCACCCGCTGTCTCGATGTCAAAATGCCCGATGGATTCAAGTGGCGACGCCAAGTCGGGAAAATTGGCGCGGTTGCGGCGTTGCACGACATTGATAGCCATATCGCTGGCGTCGGCCAAGGGTTTCAGCGCTTGCGACAAATCGGCGTCGGTCACGTTTTCGGCCACGCTAGCCTTGATGCTGTCGGTGTCGCCGCCTGTCGGGTGTATGGCGTCGCCCAACGTTTCGTGCAACAGTTCGAGGGCGATGATGAGGTGCATGCGACTACCCGCGACTATCCTCATGCCGTATGTGTACAGCACTCTGATTTTGTCCGGTATCATCTCGCTATAGGTATCCTGATTGACTATCGTAGTGTTATCGATTTTGATATCACCGTTCAAAACGACAAATGACGGCTTCATTACGTCCATTGCCTGAGTGCCATAAATGCCGTTGAACATTCCTTTAACCGTGGAATTATAATACGATTGCAGAAACTGCGTATTAGCGGTCCCGTTCAAAAGCTCGGTCTTAATGCCCTCGGGTATGCTGTTAGGCACTTTTTCCGGGTATTTTTCGCCCTCTTTATAGACTTTCAACACGTGTTTCATGTCCTGTTTGCGTTCGAAAAGCACGTTGGACTGCAAGGTCACGTAGTCGGGTGGTATCGCGAATTTGCGCGTGGTCTCTCCCAGTATGACGTTAAAATCATCATAATCGTACACTTGACTGATGCACCACAATTCGATTTCGTTAACGTGCAACACCGCTTTTTCGGCGCTCATGAGTTTTCCGAACGCGAAAACCGGTTTGAAAGCCCTGTCATACCAACCGGATAATTTAATGTTTTCCTCGGCTTTTTTCATCAGCTCATTATCCTGTAAATCGGTTTTAGTCGCGGTTTTTGTGAACTTGCCCTCGGGGATGATGCCTATACCGGCCTCGGAAAATATAGTGTCTTTTTTCACGCGCAAATTGACGAACTCGCACCTGACATGTACGGCGTTGTTGAATGGTTTGTAATAGTATTTCAGCACGTCTTTCACCGGTGTAGCCATGATATTGACGCAAACATCCCTGAGTATTTTCGTATGTCGCGGCGCAAAATGCACCGGTATCATACGACCATTGATGAACGTATGATGCATTGATGTAACGTCCAATGATACGACGTTATGCCATACGCGATTAGCGTAATTAGCGCTGGTGAAAGTCAGACCGCCTCGAAAACACGCCTTACGCAAGGCGTATTGTTGGAACGTTTTCGCAAATTCCTGTCGGCACGTCATCTCGAAGGCGCTAATGAGGTTGTTACGGTGTCCGTTGGCCTTTTTGTACCGTAGCACGCCGATTTCGTGATAAGCCATTTGACGGACTAGCGACGTTTTGGTGAGCACGCGGCACCCCAGCATATCGGCGGTAAGCCACTCATTGCTTTTGAGCAGATATGCCAAGTACGCGGGTATGACCTGAGTATCACGGCCCGCGTAAAAAAGCTCGGTATCGGTCAAGGGCGTTTCGGGCGTCCTGACTAGCGAATAGTCCCAATCCCCCACGGCCTTAGGCAAACCGCATGTTTCGCCCATAGCACGCAAACCGCCCATTTCGAGGTAAAACGTGTCCCAGAATCTGAGGGCTACTTTACCTTTATCATCCAATAAATCTACGGTGTATGCGCTGGTGCTGGTTTGCGCGTTAACCGCCATTTTATACGACCGACTCAAAAGGTACATGAGGGGTTGCAAGTCGAACATGAGGTTATACGCGGCGATAACGGGCACAATATCGTTGCACTTGCCCCATTCAATCAGTTCCGCGACATAATCCAACATGTTACTGACATGCCGGTAATACCGTATGTCATCCATACCCTGTGATGTGTCGTATTGCGTCAAATCGACAAACCGGATATCATTGATAATAAACAGTATCGGGTAGGCCCGCGTGTTCTCTCCGGTTCCTAGATTCGCTGTTTCGGTATCGTAAGCGGCGCATACCCGGTACTGTCTCCCCTTTTTACCGTTTCTCACCATTTTTTTTCTATCGCCATTTTTTCTATCGCCATTCATTAACGTAATCCAGATACTCCGGTGAGGTTTGTATATCCTCAATCAAACCTTGCGCAAACGCGATGTTTTCGGCCGTGTCACCGATAGGCTCATACAAACCCTTCACCATATCGAGAGCGTCCTTGTTGCGTTTCATTATCGTGTCGAAGGCCTCTCCCAGACTGCTAGCCCCAAGTTCCGCCATGATAAGCTTGTTACGTTGGCTAGCGGGCGCGCCTTGCCATATGCGTTGCGTGGCCGCGTAAAAAATCTTGACTTTCTGCGCGCCGTACTTTCCGAGCGCGCTTTTACGGCCACGACTCGCTAGGCCAAGTTGCTGTTGAAAAATGCAGTTCGCGCGGGCCGTGCCGGACTTGCCGTTCTGAGTCTGCGACTTCAACGCCGCCACGCTTTTGTCGATGCTACGGCCACTGCCGCGATATGTCCCGGCTATCGTCTCATTGAGATTCCTGATGTACCTTCTCAGCACGCGGCGTTCTGTAGCGCTTTTGGACCGGTTGACCTGTTTTTCCAGACTCTTGACGTACCGTTTCGCACGACGTCGTACGTTATACACCTCGTCTGACTGTCTGCGCTGTCGTTTCGCCACAACCCCACCACCTATCTGACTGCCACCGAAAAAATAAGGGCCGCGCCTATACATGACCTAGGCACGGCCCCATACACTATACTACAATCTAGGCCTCAAGAAGCTGGAACTGCTTATACGAGCGGTCACCCGAGAGAGACGTTTCCTTGATTTGCACCTTGACGTAGCCATTAGTGGTGTTGGCCTTAAAGTCACCCTCGACCATATCGACAAGTTCGTTGACGGTCTTTCCGAGTCCGTTGGACTGGGTGAAATACACCTGACCGTCAGCGGCGAAAATATAGGTGTTCTGACACGGATTGCCCGAACGGGTGCGCGTACCAATCTGAGTCATGACATCAACGATATCGATAGGCGTATCACCCAAGTTCTTCAGCGACGTGGCGCTGTTGCGCGCGTTGAACATACGCACGCGGTTGGCCGGAACGTGCGGGTCGAACGTGATATACTGCTGAGGCTCGAACCCATTTCCGGTGACGTTCGGCGTGGCGGCGTTCTCGGGCAGTTCGCCGGTTTCGGCGTTGACGTTCTCAACGGTTTCGTCGTTCTTGTTGGCCATGATATTATCTCCTTTAGTTAATCTGCTTGTATTCGGTTGCTATTTCCAAAAAGTCGAACACGTTGCACTCATACATTACGGCGTGAGTCGTGTACTCTAGAATCAAAAAATTGCTGCCAAGGATATCGCTATCCTCACCGCTAAGAGTGACATCACCCTCGGTTCGATGCCGTACCGTGGACTTGACTATCTGCCTTACAGTCGCGTCGGTGACTTTCCCGAACACCTGTAGGATAAAGTCACCGTGCGGTGTGGACACTTTCACTTCGTTGGTAATCACTGTTTTTCGTAGGACATCCAAAGTACCTCAATTCTCTAGAAAAAATTTTTTCGGACACAAATAATATAAGGCGTGCCGCAAAATTTTGCAATTGCGACACGCCCATACAGTAATAAAATTTTTGTCAGCCTAGCAGAATCTGATTAACTCGATTCTGAACAGCGTCATAGTTCGCACCCAATCGCGCACGACGTTCCTCACCAACGCCATAATCGCCACGGATAACGGCATTAGCCAAAGCATCGATATCAACCGACGGCGCAACCGGCGCGGCGGGTGCGGCGGATGCGCTCGGCTGGGACACGGCAGTACCACGCGCGATAGCGTCCAACCGCGCAAGGTCGTAAGTGCCCGGACACTCGGTAGCGGAAAAATCACGGTGACGGTACAACGGCAAGTCACCATACACGCTACGGATATTTGCAATCAACTCACCAATGGTTTGATAGTCACCGTCACTCTGCCGCGGGTTACACTCAATGCTAATGCCCCGGTCATTGCCCATACTATTGACGTTGATACCGTCACCACTAGCCCAACTACGATTATCCGGGTCAACCAGACACGCCACACGACCGGCCTCGGCTACATAGTTAGCGCTAGCACCACGACTCGGACTACACAACGTGCCAATCACACCCTCAAACGTCGGATGCTCGGCCGGGTCACCCCACCAGTGGATAACGATACACGCAATGCCATACGGGCGTCCAACGGTGTAGTTAGGAGAATCGTACTGGGTGATAAAATCGAAACTCATTTTGCTTCCTTTCCGTTCTTGAAAATTTCCAGAATCCTAGAGCCAGCTAGCTCGGGGTTGATTTCCACACAATTCTCAAGGATGGACGTAATCTCGATAAGCGAGATAGCAGCCACAACCGGGATAAACAACGGCAGAGTAAACCCAAGATTGATTCTACCACTCTCAAATTCCACAAACCACGCGACAAAAATCACCACAACGTAGCTGAACTTGTGAGCAAGCCCCTCACGCATCTTAGCGCTGTTCATACATTGCCCAATAATTGCCTTGACAACACCTGTCACGTAATCCGTAAGCATCAACACCCCGGCACAAACGCACCCACAAACAACAGTGTCATTCATATAAAATATCCTTATATAATAGTAGGGTCACACACCTTATTAGTGCATGACCCTACTATATCACTCGGAAACTGTTTTACCGCGCCTGTATCGTTCGATGTCATCCCGGTATCTCAGATTAATAAAATCATAGATACCGTCATCAGCCGCAATATCCTTATTATGCCTACCCCCGAGTTTCCGTTTCCTCGAATCAACCTTAACACCTGTAATAGCTTGCTTAGCGTTCACCCGCGAACTAATCAACGACATCTTCAATCTCCTTTCTAAAACATAAACTCAATATATTTTTTGCATTTTGTTGTAAACCAAATATTTTTCAACGACTGTATCCATACTCACATACCTCATAACTTCTGTTTTTGTCGCAAGACCGATTAAACTTTCCGCATCACAAACATTGTTGGCATATAACCAATCCACCATACGTTTCTTAGCTTGCTTAGACGTGAGCCGAGAGAGACCATCAATCTTGTGTTTTTTGATACAAACGTCTCCAAAATCATCGTAGTAATAACGTGTCATCTTTCATCACCTTTTTTCAGTCATCAAGCCTGTAGTTAGCATGTACTAGGTACGCTTGCAATTTTTGAGGTACCTTAGCCCAGTCATCGTAGCCCAAGTCGTTCATGTCGGACACTATATTACTCACGTGGTACGCGCGCGTATCGAGTCCCATAAAATACATGTCCAGCAGAATTGACTTCATGTTGTCAAATCGTGCTTTCATTGTTG
>OGZV01002314.1_pt1 | contig 15237 bp, 4 predicted proteins | sample 1576861 | NCBI WGS metagenome assembly OGZV01 (sample SAMEA3541501, study PRJEB24748) | human gut metagenome | biome: human gut; feature: human-associated habitat; material: faeces | place: China | collected 2012
ATAAAATTTCATCTGATCGTTTACAGATGCTTAATAAGCTCAGTGAGGATGAAGTGAGAAATTTATTACAGAAACGGGAACAGGAAAAGGAGGGTTCAACTAATGGAAAAGAAGAAGTTATCCGTTAAGGCACTGATGTCCCTAATACTTTCGGCAATACTGTTTTGTATGCCGATGGGAGCATTTTTTGCAAACAGGGCAAATACAGTGGAGGTCCATGCAGAGGATACCGCAGAACGGCAGACAGAGAGTACAGAAAATACAGGAAATACAGAAAGTACGGGCAATATAGGGAATACGGTGACACCCGGTAATGGCAAGGAAGAAACTGCCGGAGCGGGAAAAACAGAAGGTTCCACAGAGGGCGCAACGGAAGGAACGACCGGGGAGACAAAGCCAGCAAAGTGTACCTGTACGGAAAAGTGCAGCCAGTATGAGGTGGACAAGGGCTGTGCGGTATGCAGTAAGGATTACAAGGACTGTGCCCATGTAAATCCCAGTGTAAAAATCACAATCGCCACACCGACAGGGTGGCATAATGATACCACAACGGTACATATTTCGGTGGAAGATACGAGAAAGTCCGGCAACTTTACGATCCAGAAAGTGCAGGCAAAGGTAGCGCAGAATGGAAGCTGGACGGACATCACAGAGGATATGGATGTGGAGATTTCCGAGAACAGCACCATTTATGTGCAGGTCACTGACCAGAAGGGAAAGACCTATGAGAAAAATCGTTATATCAAGTGCTTTGATTTCACAAAGCCTACCTTAAATGCGGCAGTCAGTGACGGTCTTTTGAGTATTCAGGCACATGATACGGATTCTGGTATCAAGGCAATCTATGTAAATGGCTATAAATTTACGGAGCATACGAATGGGGCATTGAATATTCGCCTGCAACAGTTTGATGCCGGGTATCAGTATTTTACGATTTCCGCTATGGACAATGCAGGAAATATATCGGAGATTTATAAAACCGCCAATCCTTATTACACCGATCCGGAGACGAAGGACAGCAATGAAAAAGATCCGGCGGAACAGCTCCCGGTGGATGCGTCTGCAACAAAACCCAGCTCTGCAACAGCACAGGTTACGGAGCATACAAAAACAGACAGCAATGGGAATACCATTTCCGAGACAGGAACCGGAACAGGTACTTCATCCACGAAACAGTCTCCGGGTACGGGAGACACCACAGACAGTGCAGAGAAAAGTAGTGAAAGCAGTACATCGGAGCAGGGCAAAGAGTTTTATACGATCCAGACTGCTTCAGAAAAGGTGTTTTATCTTGTGATCGACAGGGACGGTGATGAGGAAAAGGTATATTTCCTTACGGAAGTGAGTGAAAATGACCTGCTTAACACCACATCCGATAACAGTGAGACACTTCCGAAAAACTCTGCCGCACTGGAGTCGGCAATCCCAGTCAAGGATGCGGCTCTTGACAATAACAATACCGATGCCACAGGAAATAAGAAACAGGATGGGGAAACGGTGGAAGAAAATACCGAGGAGAGTACCGAGGAAGGCAGTGAGCCGGAAACCACAGAACGGAAACAGGATGGTTCCAGCTTTTCCTATCTTATCATGGGGATTGCTGCGGCAGCCGTAATTGGCGTGGTTTATGTCATAAAAGCAAAGAAGAAAAAGGAAAACTTCATTGACGATGATGAGGATGAGCTTGAGGACGATTACGAAGAAGATTATTACGATGAGGACGGGGAAGAAGCTGATCCGGACGAAGAATTTATGAAAAACACGGATGCTGAGGAAACAGATACAGAGAATGAGGAGGAATAAAAGATGCAGTTAGTGATCGCAGAGAAGCCAAGTGTGGCACAGAGCATTGCAGGTGTGTTTGGTGCAACAGAACGTAAGGACGGATATATGGAGGGCAATGATTATATAGTGTCATGGTGTGTGGGACATCTGATCGAACTGGCACAGCCGGAAAGCTATGATGAAGCCTTGCAGAAATGGACATACGAGAGCCTTCCGATCATCCCGGATACATGGCAGCATGAGGTTAAGAGCGATACAAAAGCGCAGTATAAGGTGCTGTATCAGCTCATGCACGATAACAGGGTGGACTCCGTAGTGTGTGCCACCGATGCCGGACGTGAGGGGGAACTGATCTTCCGCCTGACTTATACCATGGCAGGCTGTGACAAGCCGATGCAGCGTTTATGGATTTCTTCGATGGAGGAAAGTGCCATCAAAGAGGGATTTTCCAATCTCAGACCGGGAAGTGAATATGACCATCTGTATGAATCTGCACTGTGCAGGCAGGAAGCAGACTGGCTTGTCGGTATCAACGGCACAAGGCTCTTTACGGTGTTATATGGCGGCAAGGCATTGAAGGTGGGGAGGGTGCAGACACCCACCCTTGCCATGCTGGTAGACCGTGAAGCAAAGATTATGAATTTTAAAAAGGAAGCCTACTATGTGACACATATCTTGGGAAATGGTCTGGATGCAGTATCGGAGCATATCCGTGACAAAGCAGAAACAGAAAAAATTGCAGGAGCCTGTGCAAACGGACAGGCTCTTGTGACCGCCGTGGTTAAGGAAGAAAAGTGGATTGCACCGCCGAAGCTCTATGACCTTACCACGTTACAGAGGGATGCCAACCGCTTATTTGGTTTTACAGCAAAGCAGACTTTGGAATATACACAGAGCCTTTATGAGAAAAAGCTGGTGACATATCCGAGAACAGACAGCCAGTATCTTTCCGATGACATGGAGGGGACAGCAAGAAATGTGATCGAAGCGATTTTCAATTCCTTGTTGTTTGAGCAGAATATCATGTTCAACCCGGATGTGAAAACAGTATTGAACAGCAAGAAAGTAACAGACCACCATGCAATTATCCCGACAATGGAGATCGTAAAGCAGGACTTAAAGGCGATACCGGAGAGTGAAATGAAGATACTTTCCCTTTGCGCTAACCGCCTGCTCTGTGCCACTGCCGAGAAACATATTTACAATTCCACCAAAGCAGAACTTATCTGTAATGGAATGGTTTTCAAGGTATCCGGCAAAGAAATTTGGAAAAATGGATGGAAAGATTTCGAGGACTTTTTCAAAAATTCCTATAAGACCACGGAAGATAAGAAAGACTCCGATGATACAAAGAAACTGCCGGAGCTGACCGAGGGCATGACAATAACAGTTGAAGATACCAGAGTATCGGAACATTTCACACAGCCACCAAAACACTTTACAGAGGACAGCCTTTTATCTGCAATGGAAAGAGCCGGAAGTGAAGATATGGACGATGATGTGGAGCGTAAGGGACTTGGTACACCTGCCACAAGAGCAGACATTATTGAAAAGCTGGTAAAGGACGGTTTTGTAAAGCGTGAGAAAAAACAGATGATCCCGACAGAGGATGGTGTGAAGCTAATCACAGTGCTGCCGGATGTTGTGAAATCCCCGAAACTGACTGCAGATTGGGAGAATGAGCTGACACAGGTATCCAAAGGAGAAGTGTCTGCCGGGCAGTTTATGGCGGAAATTAAGGCTATGGTAAGTGACCTTGTAAAAACCTATCACAGTGTCAGTGACGAGCAGAAAAATATGTTTGGTGCAGGAAATACGCAGGAAGTATTTGGAACGTGTCCGAAGTGTGGCGGCGATGTGGTAAAAGGCAAATTTGGAGCTTACTGTAAAAATAAATGCGGCATGAATGTAAGCAGGGCATTAGGCATACAGCTTTCCGATGCGCAGGTAAAGAGCTTGCTGGCAGGAAAAAAGATACTGGTTAAAGGGTTAAAAGGCAAAAAAGGAAACTATGATGCATATCTGATCCCGGAGAGTATCGAAGATTTTTCTTATACCAAAGACGGAAAAGAAATCAAGGGTTCACAGTATAAATTTAAGATGGAGTTTCCACAGAGGTAGGAAAAGGGATATGATTGTGGTATAGTTATAGAAGAAACGAATAACAAATAAATTGTAGTGAAAAAGTGTGCTGAATATAAAATAGAGTGTACTTATAAAACGGAACAGATAGTATTGGAGTTTTGCATTATCAAATTATTGATCAAAGAGAGTGGAGGAAAGCATATGATCGTGTCTGAATTAAAATTATATAATTTCCGAAGATTCAAATCGGTAGATGGAATTCCAGGGTTGCAAATCACTTTTCATAAAGGACTAAATGCTTTGATTGGAGAGAATGATTCTGGAAAAACAGCAGTGATTGATGCACTTAAGTTGGTTCTTTTAACGCAGAGTAATGAATATATCAGACCAGTAGAGGAAGATTTCTATAAACCTATTGATGGTGAAGCTTGTTCTGAATTTAAGATTGACTGTACGATTACAGAGTTTAATCAGAATGAAGCAAAGAATTTTATTGAGTATTTGTTGTTCAAAAAGAATGATGAAAAAGTAGAATACACGCTTGAATTGCATTATCGTGCGTGGAAGGAAGGAAACAAAATTTTTCAAGAATTACGTGTTGGTGATGTAGACGCTGGTATATCAATTGATGGAAAAGCACGAGACCTGCTGAAAGCTGTTTATCTGAAACCGCTTCGTGATGCTGAACGTGAAATGAGTTCTGGACGAAGCTCTAGAATTTCACAAATTCTTTTAAATCATCCTGTTTTTAAGGATAAGAAGGATCATAAAATTTTGAATATCTTTAAAGATGCAAATGCAGACATAGAAAGTTTCTTTTTGGAAGATGAAGAGGGAAAGTTTATTCTTCAAACAATACGAGATAATTTGGAGGCTTTTAATGATAAGGGACAAGCTAGTAATGCAGAGTTGAAAATGTCGAATATGCAACTTAAAGCTATACTTGAATCTCTATCATTAAATGCTCCAGAACTTAACCCGGGATTAGGAGAATTAAATTTGCTATTTATTGCTGCAGAATTGTTGCTTCTTAAGGATGATTCTGATGGAGGGATAAAACTGGCTCTTATTGAGGAGTTGGAAGCTCATTTGCATCCGCAGGCTCAACTTAGATTGATTAGTTTTCTACAAAATGAATATAATGAGAATGATGTGCAGATTATCATATCCACGCATAGTCCAATCCTTGCTTCGAAGATTAATCTTAAGAATCTTATTTTAATGAAAAATGGTTTTGGCTATGATCTAGCAGAGGGAAATACCGCACTCCAAAAAGGTGATTATCTGTTCCTTCAGCGTTTTCTTGATTCAACAAAGGCTAATTTATTTTTTGCCAAAGGCATTATAATGGTGGAAGGTGATGCGGAAAATATTCTTGTTCCGGTAATTGCCGATATTTTAGGTTATCCATTGGAAAAATATGGAGTATCTGTCGTAAATGTAGGTAGTACAGCGTTTCTTCGATATAGCGGAATTATGATAAGAAAAGATGGAAGAGGTATTGGCATTCCAGTTTCAGTTATTACAGATTGTGATGTGAGACCGTATGATATCGACAAAGATACCAATGAAAAAATTTTCAACGAAAAGGAATCTGAATCCACACAGAAAGAAAAAGAAAATAATGAAAAATATACCAATGGTTCAGTTCGAGGATTTACCTCTCCACGATGGACATTGGAATATTGTATTGCTATGAGTTGCCTTTCAGAGGAGTTTCATAAATCAGTTCACTATGGAAAGAAAATTTTAAACGCAAGAGATTATATCGCACTGACCGATGAAAAAATCAATGAGGCTAATCAAGAGATGGAAAAAGAAGAGGAGCAGTGGCATACACTACCTCTGTGGAAAAAAGCATATCAAATTTATGATTTGATGCTTGATAAGGATGGAAAAAGTGGTTTGAAGGCTATTGTTGCTCAATGTTTTGCCTCATTTCTTCGGTGGAAAATATCAGTAATTCCAGAGAATCTTAAACAAGAAAAGATGTTTGATCTTGATTTATATAGACTGAAAATAGATGATAAAAAAAAGTTTGAATTGAAGTCTAAAATTGAGGGAGATCAATTTTTGAGTTATATAGTGAAAGCTATCAAATATGCAGCAGGAGAAACAGTGTAGGTAAGGGGGAAGTCTATGATAGAATGGAAAATTTCCAATAAGGATATTGAATCGACGGAGAGACTTCTTTTGCCAGCCGGAGCACACTTTTCAGAGGATGCAAGAGATGTTATGCGTTGTTGGCATTCAACTGATGTTTCGGCTTGTCCGGGAAGCGGAAAAACAACGGTTCTTCTTGCAAAATTGAAGCTATTAGCTGATAGAATGCCATTTGTAAGCGGTGCAGGGATTTGTGTTCTATCACACACCAATGTTGCTGTAAATGAAATCGAGAAAAGACTTTCAGATTATGCAGATAAGCTTCTTAGCTATCCAAATTATATTGGTACAATTCAGTCATTTGTCGATAAGTTTGTGACGATGCCTTATTTGCGAAATATTACAGGGAGAAATGTACAAGCGGTTGATGATTTTACTTATGCACAGCATATGCTGAACAGAATGCAAAATAATAAAAAGTACAGTGCTCTTGAATATGTGGCAAATAATAATTATAAAAATAGTGGGCAATTTACAGAGCGGATTGAACATACTCAAGCATTGTACTTACGGGAAGATGGTGCTCTTTGTATAGGAAAACAAAGACAAGCTTTGGCTGGTGCAGATAAAGTATCTGCTAAGCAGTATAAGTTATTAATTCATGATTTGCTTAAAAATGAAGGTATAATGAAATACAGGGATGCCTATTACTATGCAACAACTGCTATACATAATTTGCCTGAAACATATACGGCTCTGTTTTCGTCACGATTTCAGTATGTATTTATTGATGAATATCAGGATTGTGATGATGTTCAAAGACAAGCAATAGATGCGATATTTAATGCAGCAAGTTGTGTCGTAATAAAAATAGGAGATTCTGATCAAGCAATATATAACTCGTCAGAAGATAATATACTAGATTGGGTGCCAAATGATGGATTCTTACCTATTATGACGTCTTGTAGATATAGCCAAGAAATTGCGGATGCTATTTGCAAACTAAGGAAAGGTAAGGATAGCATTGCAACATTAGCCGGGAATACAGGTGTTAAGCCAGTGCTGCTTGTTTTTTCTCCAGAGACGATTGATAAAGTGATCGGTGGATTTATTGATGTGTTGGAGAAGCATGAGCTTTATGATAATAAAGGGACATATAAAGCTATAGGTGCAGTCAGAAAAGAAAATGCATCTGGACTTAAAATAGGGAGCTATTGGTCTGAGTTTGATGGTTCTGCAAAGAAAAAGGGGGAGTATAATTATTGGACATTAGTAAATGATATCACCACAAGTTTATTAGAAGGAAAGTTATATAAAACGGAACGCAATATCCGTAAACTATTATGTCGAATATTTCATTATGCTAAAGTTAGACATCCAATATCGGACAAGGAGTTTTCGGTAACTACAATAAAAAGGTTTCTGGATGATGAGTGTCGTGATATATACCGTCAATGGATTTTGGAATTGTCGGTGTTACAAAATATCGAAAGAGAAACTATTGATCGTTTAATACGACAAAAGACAAACGAACTTTATAAAATTATGAATTCTCAAATGGGTGATATCTTTGAATGTTTGCCAAAACATTTTCTTGATGAGGATACTGCTATAAATCAAATAGAAAATTTTGAAAGAAATACTTTTATAGACCCAATTAGAGGACGCAGAATAGAATTTGATACAATTCATGGAGTTAAGGGAGAAACGCATGATGCAACTCTTTACCTGGAAACGGATAGACAGGGGGCATCAGATTTAAGTAGAATTCTTCCGTATTATGGGGTGGGGAAAATAGGAAAATCTAATTTGTTTGATTATAGTCGTAAACTTGCCTATGTTGGGATGAGCAGACCTAAAAAATTGTTATGTGTAGCTATGCAAGCAAAAACATATGAAAAAAGCAAGGGGGTGTTTGATACAGATTGGGAGATTATTGATCTGAGAAAATAAAAAAGTATGATTAAATAGTAACATGACATTGGAGCGTACAAGAAAATTCTATACGCTTATTGTCTAAAAAAATGATCGAGATAAATTCAATAATAAACGGTAATGAAAAGCAGCCTTTAGGGGCTGCTTTTCTGCTATCTGAAATCAGAGAAAGGAGATTTTTGCGTGAGAAAATATGATTTTATATCGGCTCTGGCAAAAGAGACAGCAGCCGAGGTTGTCAAAAATCGTGAGGAATGGATGAAATACCTTACTACAGCGGCGAGATTATACAAGTATCCGTTCCGGGAACAGCTTTTAATCTATGCACAAAGACCGGACGCAACAGCGTGTGCTTCCATAGAGCTGTGGAATGAGCGTATGCACTGCTGGGTAAACAAAGGGGCAAAAGGTATCGCACTTTTGGACGAGGATGATGCACATGGAAAGCGTCTGAAATATGTATTTGATGTTTCAGATGTCCATGCGGCAAGGAGAATCGGACGGTATCCGGAACTCTGGGAATTACATGAGGAACATAAGGAAGATGTAATTAAGCGTCTGGAGCAGACTTATGGTGCTACCGATGATAAGAAGCTGTTTGAAGAAAGACTTATGGAGATAGCTGAGAGGATTGCGGCAGATTATTATGAGGAATTGTTGCCGGATCTGCAGTACATGATCGAGGGCAGTTTTTTAGAAGGACTGGACGAGCAGAATGTCGGTATCCGCTTGAGGGAGACATTATCGGACAGCATTTCCTTTACACTTTTATCTGCCTGTGGTGCAGATATGCAGGAGTATGGTTCGGAATTTTCTTTCGATTTTATCCATGAATTTAATTCCATGGACACCCTTGCAGTACTTGGAGATGCAGCCAATGAGCTTGCAAAACCGGTACTTTTAGAGATTGGAAGAACCATAAGGGCATATAACAGAAGCCACGAACAGGAACAAACAGAAAATTTAACGCAGAAAGGACTTGCAAATACTTCTGAAATAGACTACAATGCGTTAAAGCGTGAAAGCGAGAGCGGACATGAGGAATATATTGACAACAATCAAAACAGCGTAGAAAGGGGCAATAGCAATGAATCTGACATACGAGAAGAACGGGGATTATCTGATCCCGACATTACAGGCGGACATTCAGCCGGAGGGAACCGTAACGAAGTACGGAATGATGAGGGAGACTTATCTGAAGGAGAACCACAGGGGCGTGTACTCAGCGTTTCTTCTGAAAGGGACATTGAAAGAACACCTGCTGACGATCCAGAAGCAGGCAGAGGAGAGAATGGAGAAGCTGATAAGCCAGATGGCGGCAACCGAGGGAGTGACAGAACAGCTCAAGGAAGCCGATCAGATGCTTTGGGTAGCGAAGATGAACAACATTCAGAGCCGAGCCGAGGAAGTGGTATTGAGCGAACTGGTATACAGCCTGTAACAGATACGCCGCTTTGGAGAGAAGCACCGGAACCCACCTTTACACAACTTAGCCTGTTTCCTTCTTTTGAGGAACAGGTCGGAACAGTCGCAGCAGCGGAAGCAAGTATGAAATATACCATGCCCGCTGCTTTTTCTTTGCCACAGAATGAGCTTGAAACCATTCTTCGCAGTGGTGGAGGAAAACAGCACAGCAGAAAGCGTATCTTTGCAAAGTACACAGAGGGCAGAAATGCCGAGCAGATGGTGGATTTTCTGAAAAATGAGTACGGACAGACCGGAAAAGGTTTTGAAATCAATGAAAATCCCGTATCAGTGTGGTTCGATGAGCATGGTATGAGTGTCGGCTATGGAACACAGGCAAAGGAAACACCACTTGTTACTATGAGTTGGGAAGATGTGGAGAGCCATATCCGTTCCATGATCGAAAATGGTACTTATATGAGTGCCAGTGAAGCATTTCTTGTGGATACACAGGAGCGGAACCGTGTTGCCAACCAGATCTATTTCTTTCTGCGGGATGGCATGGATGAAATGCCGGAGGAGCTTGGATTAAAAGCCGGAAACTATCCGGAGAGTGAAGCAAAACTCATGGAACTTCTTTCTACCCATGAGGGCAGGGAACAGCTTAAAAACGTTTTGGAAGATGCGGCGGAACGTCTTGCATCGGGTGAAGCCGAATTAAAATGGCGGCATGTGAAATCACCGGAATATCTGTTATCGGAGATAGCAGACCTTGACAGGGAGAGACTGGAATTTCCATTGCCGGATGCGGTAGAGGTAGCACAGGAAGATTTTATCACACAGGATGAAATCGACTATGCACTTGGCAGAGGAAGCGGCTATGAGCATGGAGCTTTCCGCATTTATGAGTATTTCATGGAAGGGCATGATCAGAAGGAGACGGTTGCTTTTCTGAAAAATGAATATGGCATCGGTGGCGGTTCCGGTGGACTGCCGGGTAATGATGATTCCCATAATGAACATGATGGAAAAGGTATTCGTCTGGAGAAAGGCAGCTATGGCAATCCGTATGCAAAAGTGCTTCTGAACTGGAATGTTGTGGAAAAAAGGCTTCGGGAGCTGATCAAAGAGGATAAATACTTATCTCCACAGGGGAAGGAAAACTATAAGGCTTACAAGGAAGAACAGGCAGAGAAAGCGAGACAACGGGAGCTTTCCCGTCTGGAGCATGGGCAGCGGTTAGAGTGTAAGAAAGACATTGATGCATTGATTGCTGAGAAATTCAATGGTTTTGTTCTTCCGAGGAATACCGCAGATGAGATCATAGATAAATATGGCATTGACTGTGTGGAATTTGTTCTTGCAAATACCGTCACGCATTTTGATTATGATGGTCGTTTTTCACAGAACAATAAGGACTGGGCAAAGGGCATTGTTGCGGAAAATGAGTGGCAGAACAATGATCTGATTCTAAGCTCACATCCGGCGGTATTGGACGGATTTACCAATCAGGCGAGAAGATATATCAATGTGCTTCGGGAAAAAGAGAAAGAAGCACAGGAAACAGTCACGATTGATGGATATGAGTGTGTTCTGGTTGATGAGTGGGGGCGTGAAAAAGAGAAATATCTGCTTGGAAATGACATTGAGGACAGCAGTTTTTATTATGCACAGGTCAATGGGAAATCCTTTGAATACGACCATAAGCCGGAGCGTGGCGAGGTAGAAGATGATTATATCAATGCTTTGGCAGAGGAAGATATTGACAGGCACGAAGCAGAAGTGTTTTCACGCTTTGATGGGACGGATGGTATCGCTGAGCCGGATGAAACTGAGCCACAACAAGAATTTTCACAAGAGAAATCGCAGAAATTATCATGGCATGTGGTACATGATGCAGATGATGAATATGGAAATCCGACACAGTGGAGTGCCACCTTATCAGAGGGAGTATTCCTTTGGATTGATAAGGAAGTGGACGGATATGCTATTTATGATACGGCAGACACCACCCGTCCGGCATTGGAGACATTTTCGACTTTGCAGGAAGCAATGGACTGGGGGAATGAGCTTGCAGAAAGTGGCAGGGAAGCAGAGACGGAGTTCTCTGATGAAAGGGAACAGACCGAAGATGAACTGGACAACATAGACACGCAGGCTGCCCGTGAGCGTCTGGAGAATGGAGAAGCAGAGCAAGAGACTGAAGATATGCTGTCGCAGGTGCTTACCGGAGATTGGGAGCCGCTTACACCTTCGGCAGAGGAGAATAAGACTGTACAGGAAAGATCTGTGGCTGCACCGGATAAAAGCAACGCTGTCAATTTCCATATCAGCGATGACCGCTTGGGTGAAGGCTCTCCAAAAGAAAAATTCCAGAGAAATGTTGCGGCAATTAAGTTGTTGGAGCAGATCGAAGGTGAAAACAGATATGCTACACCGGAAGAACAGCAGATTTTATCCCAGTATGTCGGCTGGGGTGGTCTTGCCGATGCGTTTGACGAGAGCAAATCAAACTGGTCAGCAGAATATCACCAGTTAAAGGAACTGTTATCGCCGGAGGAGTACCGCATGGCAAGGGAGAGTACCTTGAATGCCCATTACACAAGTCCGGTCATTATCCGCCAGATGTACGAAACATTGGAGAAAATGGGATTTTCCAAAGGGAATATACTGGAGCCTTCCATGGGCATCGGCAACTTTTTTGGTATGATGCCGGATTCCATGAAAGAGAGCAGGCTTTACGGAGTAGAGCTTGACAGTATCACAGGACGCATTGCAAAGCAGCTTTATCCGCAGGCAGATGTGCAGATCAAAGGATTTGAAAAGACCGATTATCCGAACGATTTCTTTGATGTGGCAATCGGAAATGTACCTTTTGGTCAGTATAAGGTGGCAGATAAGCAGTATGATAAAAATAATTTCCTGATCCATGATTATTTCTTTGCAAAGACATTGGATAAGGTGCGTCCCGGAGGTGTGGTTGCTTTTATCACAAGTAAGGGAACTATGGACAAGGCAAGTCCGGAGGTCAGAAGATACCTTGCACAAAGAGCTGATCTGCTAGGTGCAGTCCGACTTCCGAACACCGCATTTAAGGCAAATGCAGGAACCGAGGTCACTTCGGATATTTTATTTTTCCAGAAGCGTGACCGCATGGTAGAGCGTGAGCCGGACTGGGTACATCTGGGAGAGGATGCAGATGGCATTGCAATGAACGCTTACTTTGCACAGCATCCGGAGCAGATCGTAGGAAAGATGGAAATGGTATCCGGTCCTTATGGCATGGAAAGCACCTGTAAGGCAGATGACAGCAGACCATTTGCGGAGCAGTTAGCGAAAGCACTTCAAAACATTACGGGACAGATTGATACGATTGATCTGGATGAGGAGCTTGCGGATGATATGAGCAGGCAGAGTATTCCGGCTGATCCGTCCGTTAAAAATTTCAGCTATACCGTAGTTGAGAATGAAGTGTATTACCGTGAAAATTCTGTCATGAAGCCTGTAGAAGTATCAGACACCGCAAAAGAACGTATCAAGGGAATGGTGGCAATCCGTAACTGTACGCAGGAGCTGATTGATATGCAGCTTGAGGAATATTCCGATGCGGCAATCAAGGGAAAACAGGCGGAATTAAACACATTATACGATTCTTTCTCGAAAAAATATGGTCTGATCAATTCGCAGACGAATAAGAGAGCCTTTAATCAGGACAGCAGTTATTGCCTGTTGTGTTCTTTGGAAAAACTTGATGATGAGGGCAATTTCAAGGGCAAAGCGGATATGTTCACGAAGCGTACCATTAAAAGGGCAGAGGTGGTCACAAGTGTGGATACTGCAAGTGAAGCATTGGCAGTATCTTTAGCAGAGAAAGCTAAAATCGACCTTGATTATATGGCAGAGCTGACTGAAAAGGACAAGGATACGCTGATTGAGGAGCTTCGTGGTGTTATTTTCCAGAACCCGCTTACCGATGTCTGGGAGACAGCAGACCAGTATCTCAGCGGAAATGTGCGTGAGAAACTTGCCATTGCAGCAACCTATGCAGAAAATCATCCGGAATATGCTCCAAATGTGCAGGCTCTTACGCAGGTACAGCCGAGGGAGCTGGACGCATCGGAGATTGAGGTGCGTATTGGTGCCACATGGATTGATCCAAAATATATCAATGATTTCATGCGTGATACGTTCCAGACACCGGAGCATTTATTCCGCAGAGATACGATTGGGGTGCAGTTTTCGGGTGTGACCGGAGAGTGGAACATTAAAGGGAAAAACGCTGATTTTGGAAATACGCTTGTCAACATGACCTATGGTACAAGCCGGGTAAATGCCTATAAGATACTGGAAGATTCCTTAAATCTGAAAGACACAAGAGTTTATGATACCATTGAGGAAGATGGAAAGGAAAAAAGAGTTCTTAATAAAAAGGAAACCATGATTGCAAGCCAGAAGCAGGAAGCGATAAGGGAAGCATTTAAGGACTGGGTATTCCGTGATCCGGAGCGCAGGCAGACACTTGTGGCAAAATATAATGAGCTTTTCAATTCCACCAGACCAAGAGAATATGACGGTTCACATCTGAAATTTCCGGGTATGACACCGGATATTGAATTAAAGCCGCATCAGAAAAATGCGGTTGCCCATGTGCTGTATGGGGATAATACCCTGCTTGCACACTGCGTTGGTGCCGGAAAGACCTTTGAAATGACAGCGGCGGCAATGGAAAGCAAGCGTCTGGGACTATGCCAAAAGTCATTATTCGTGGTGCCGAACCACCTGACTGAACAATGGGCAAGTGATTTCTTACGGTTATATCCAGGAGCAAATATCCTTGCGGCAACGAAAAAGGATTTTGAACCCGCCAACCGTAAGAAATTTTGTTCCCGTATTGCAACAGGTGATTATGATGCCGTTATTATCGGGCATAGTCAGTTTGAAAAAATCCCGTTATCACAGGAAAGACAGGCAGCCACAATCGAAAAACAGATTGATGAGATTGAGCTTGCTATTGATCAGGCAAAAAGAGACAACGGGGAGCGTTATACCATTAAGCAGATGGAAAAATCGAGGAAAGCATTGCAGGTGCGGCTTGACAAGTTAAATGACCAGAGCCGTAAGGATAATGTCGTGACTTTTGAGCAGTTGGGTGTAGACAGGCTGTTTGTGGATGAGAGCCACAATTACAAGAACCTGTTCCTTTATACGAAAATGAGGAATGTGGCAGGCATCGCACAGACAGAAGCACAGAAGTCATCTGATATGTTTGCCAAGTGCCAGTATCTTGATGAAATCACAGGCGGCAAGGGTGTAACTTTTGCGACCGGAACGCCAATTTCCAACAGCATGACGGAGCTTTATACGAATATGCGTTATCTCCAGTATGGTACGCTTCAGAAGCTGGGACTGGGACATTTCGATGCGTGGGCGGCTTCTTTTGGGGAAACACAGACCGCCATAGAACTTGCACCGGAGGGAACCGGATACCGGGCAAAGACAAGATTTGCGAAGTTTTTCAATCTTCCGGAGCTGATTGCACTTTTCAAGGAGAGTGCGGACATTCAGACACCGGATATGTTAAAACTTCCTGTGCCGGAAGCAGAGTATGAAAATGTGGTATTAAAGCCGAGTGAATTTCAGAAAGAAATGGTGGCGTCTCTTGCGGAACGTGCTGAAGCAGTCCGGGACAGACAGGTGCAGCCTTACGAGGACAATATGCTAAAGATTACCAATGACGGAAGAAAGCTGGCACTTGACCAGAGGCTGCTCAATGATATGCTTCCAGATGAGGAAAATTCCAAAGCGTCAACCTGTGTGGAGAAAGCCTATAAGATATGGGAAAATACCAAAGAGCAGAAGTCAGCACAGTTGATTTTCTGTGATTTATCGACACCGAAGGGCGATGGCACTTTCAATGTGTATGAG
>OGZV01002324.1_pt1 | contig 15196 bp, 9 predicted proteins | sample 1576861 | NCBI WGS metagenome assembly OGZV01 (sample SAMEA3541501, study PRJEB24748) | human gut metagenome | biome: human gut; feature: human-associated habitat; material: faeces | place: China | collected 2012
CACAACTTGATACAGATTTAGTGAGTCTTAAAGGTTACGAAAAAGGTTCTGAACACATAGACAAGAGTCAATTAGCATGGACACAAGAAGATAAACGAGAAATGATTTATCGTGCTTCTGACGGTGCAGTTTTAACAAAACTCAATCCTGGCGATAAAGTATTCACAAATGAGATGACTGAAAATCTTTGGGAACTTGCAAAGATGAATCCTGCACAGATGTATGCGGGGCAGTTCACGCCGGTTACACCGGATTTCTCAAAGAGTGTGAATAATTCAAGTAATATTGAGGTCACTTTTGGAGATTTGGTATTACCTGATGTAACAAATAGCGCAGAGTTCGCAGACAGCGTTGAGTCTGTTATGCGTGAAGCTATTTGCAAGAACGGAAAGACAACACAATGTATTACTGAAGCAGTTTCTGCCAAACAACTTGGTAAGAATAGAAACAGCATAGGCAATGCAAGGTTATATAAGTAACCACTTTTATCCCATGTAGGCGTCATAGCCTATGTGGGTTTTTTATATGTAAAAAATCGAAAGGAGAATAAGCAAATGCCAAAAATAATTTTCAATGAGAATTTTGGTGTAGATGAAATTACTATCTTACTAGAAAGACGTGACTTTCATAAATACGGAAAACTTATAGATACAACTGACATCGAATATAAAGATACATTAAATGCACCAGAGTTATCATTTACTGTATATAAGACAGAAAATGAATTATGGGATAAAATTAACAATTATAATCTGGTATATATTCCTGAGTATAATGAACATTTTTCTATTACTGTAAATACTACAGAAGAAAATACAACTCAAAAATCTGTTACATGTACATATCTTCCTGTAAATGAATTGCAGAATGTAAAACTTAGAAATATTGAAATTAATACAGAAGATGATATTGCGAGAGATGATTATGATGAGAACTACCCAACTATTTTTTATCGTGATTTATCTGCTTTTTCAGAAGGAAGTGAAATGTATAAGAAATTATATAACTCTTCTCTTCTACATCGTATTTTAGACAAAGCATCGAATTATAAAATTGGTCATGTTGATACTTCTTTGAAAAATTTAAAATCATGGTTTCAGTACTCTATTAATGACAGCAATGTATATGACGAATTAACTGGCGAAATCTCAGATGATTACCAATGTTTATTCACTTTCGATTCAACGACAAGAACTATAAATGCATATGATCTTTGTAATACATGCAAAGATTGTGGGTATCGTGGAGATTTTCATGATAAATGTCTTGAATGTGGAAGTACAAATATTGGTGGTGCTTATGGTGAAGATACAACAATTTATATTTCAAAAGAGAATCTTTCTACTTCTGCTTCTATTGAAAGTAGTGATGATAGTTTAAAGAATTGTTTTTATATTGTTGGTGGAGATGACTTAATGTCTTCTGCTGTTGCTATCGCAAATCCAAGTGGTACAAATTATATTATCAATTTTTCTGATGAAATGTATGAGAATATGCCGAGTGATTTAGTCGAGAAAATCAAAGCATATAATGCAAACTATCAAGAATGTATAAATAGCAGAGCATTTAACTTTTCTTCGAATGAAGTTAACCAATATAATCAGATTGTCAAATATGTAAATGAACATTATCCAAAAATAGATGATGACGGCAATAAAGTTGATAGATATAATACTATCTTATCTCCTATTGTTGGATATAAAAATATTGCTTCGCTATGTTTTGACTGCATTGATATTGGATTAATTTTGCAGACTTCTATGGGTAAAACAATAGAAATGGATAATTTGACAATCCAAGAGACAATGAATTTATTGACATCTTCTAATTTATCGCCTGTTGCAGTTAAATCAGATCTATCAATGGTTGCAACAAGTGTTGTATCAAATACTGTGCTTGGTTCTTGTAAAGCATTAATTAATACTGCATTGTATAAAGTGGAAATTGTAGATGCTTCATATGACAAAACAAATCATGCTTGGAAAGGTAAATTTAAACTCACAAGCATTGAGGATAATACAATTACTCTCACAGGAAATGAGATATCTATTATTGTAAATAATGATATGGAAACATATCTCAAACAGAATATCCAAAGATGTTTAAATAAGCTTGATACGAATTATAAAGACTTAAAAGACTTAGAAACATCTGATGCTGATTTTAAATCTGAATTGCCTTATTACAGCTTCGACTATTTGAGTAGTCTAAAGGATTCTTTTGGTAATGTTTTAGGTATTATTCTTGAATCTGAACAGGAAGAATTAAAGAATAAATATCAGACTTGGTATAGTAATCGAGTTGGTTGGCTTGAATCAGAAATGAATAAAAGACAGTTACAAATTGATACTGTCCATAGATTATATAACTATGATAATAAATCTGGCACTGTATATGATATTCAAAATTCTCTGCAAGATGAATTAAACTTAGAAACATATCTTGGAAAGGATATGTGGACAAAATTTTGTGCATTTCGTATGGAAGATACCTATCAGAATGATAATTATATCTCTGATGGATTAGATAATGGTGAGCTAGTAACTCGTGCAACGGAACTGATTGACGCTGCAAAGAAAGAGTTATATAAAGCAAGTCATGTACAATATACAGTTACTTCTACTATCAATAATCTTCTTGCACTTCCAGAATTTAAACCTATTGTGAATAAATTTGAAACAGGTAATTGGATTCATGTATGTGTAGATGAGAAGATATATTATTTAAGATTACTCTCTTATAAAATTTTCTATTCTGATATTTCAAAAATTGAGGTTGAATTTTCTACTGTTGAAAGAACATGGTCTGGTTCATCTGATATTCAAAGTGTCATTGAAAATGCACAATCTATGGCTTCTTCATTTTCTTATACGATTCAAAAGGTAAAAAATAATGCTACTGCTTCTAAGTATGTCCAAAATTGGGTACAGGAAGGCATGGAAACCACTGTAACCAAAATTGTGAATAGTGCTGATAACCAGAATATTGTGTACGATTCTAGTGGTATTCTATGTAGAACACAGGATGATTTAACAGGGACTTATAATTTATGTCAGTCTCGTTGGATTAACAGTGGTTTATATGTTACAGATGATGGATGGCAGACAGTAAAAGCTGCTATTGGTAAATATATTTATATTGATTCTGAAACTGGTAATGAAGTAACAACTATGGGTGTTATTGGAGATACTATTGTTGGCAAATTAATTATTGGGGAAAATCTTGGAATTTACAATATAAATAATTCCATGACTTTTGATATGAATGGATTAAAAATTACAAATGGAATAAACACGTTTACTGTCAATCCAAACAATATATCAAAGTTGTTGAAAATTTCTAAATCCGATACAGATATTTTTTATGTAGATGATAATGGAAATTTGAATTTAACTGGGAATATTAATGGTTGTAGCTTTGATGGTGGAAAGATAAACATAGGCGATGGTAATTTCGTTGTAAATGAAGACGGATCAGTAATCTCCAAATCAACAATTACAGGGGCAACTCTTCGTGGTGGAAGTATTGGTATTGGTGGAAATAACAATGAGAATTTTGTTGTTAACTCTGATGGTTCTGTTATTTCTAAAGCTTCTTTAAGTTTTGGGGATGGAGCTTTAACATATGATCCTACTAACGGAATGTCTATAAAAGGAGATATATATGCCACAACATTATCTAGCATTGGAATAGTTCATCTTCCTGCTATTAAATTTGAAAATTCTGGTTCGGAAATTGGTTTTATACGTGCAATGGATAGTTTTATACAACTTGAAGGAAATTTAACTATTTATGGTGAACTTTGTAGCGATTTACAAGGTAATTCTTCTACCGCAACAAAATTAAAAACTCCACGAACAATTAAAATTGGCGATGCAAGTAAAACATTTGATGGTAGTGCTAATGTTACATTGAGTTTATCTGCTATTGGCGCTGCTTCTACTTCTGAGTTTGCGTCTGCGGTCAGTCATATTAATAGTCTATCAGAACGAGTGAGCGATTTAGAGGCAAAAGTAAATAATTTGACAAAATAACGGAGGAAATACGAAATGAAATTAAAAGGAATTGACATATTAAATATAAGCGAAGTATTTTCATTTCTTGCAACGAAAGAAATGAGTTTGAATACTGCTGTTACGATTGTTAATAATATAAAAATTTTATCTGTACCAAAACAAGTATTAGATGAAAAAAGAAACAAATTAATATCCGAATATGCATTAAAAGAAAACGGCGAAATAGTTACGAATGATGATGGTTCGGTAAAAGAAATTACAAATAAAAAAGAATTCAACAAAAAAATGAACGCTTTGTTTTTAGAAGAAGTTGATATTGATGAAATAAAACCTGTGTCAATGAAGTCATTGTCAAATATTACTATCTCACCTCAGATGCTTGCAGTCTTAATGAGTTTCAATTTAATTACAGAGGAATAAAACATGAAAGGATGTACAGATTTTGAATATGCTGGTGAAATGCTATCTGATTATGGTATGATGCTCTGTTCTTTTGATAGCGGAGGCGGTATAGAAACTGTCTCTTCTGGAGCAGATGTTACCTTTAATCAGATAAAGCCCATTGGCAGCAATCGCTTTAATTTATATTCTTCCACTTACGATACAGCTTTATCAGCTACTTTTCAGATTTGTAAGAATCCATGTCGATTAAAAAATCAAGAAGAAATGAGACTTTCATTCGAGGAAGTTTCAGCTATACAACGATGGCTGTGTCGTAAAGATGGGTATAAACGCTTTAAATTAGACAAGGAAGGCTATGAATACGTATATTGGAACGGAACATTCAGTTCAAAACAAATTGTCTTAAATGACGCTATAATGGGTTTAGAACTGACATTATATACGGATTCACCATTTGCTTTTATGGATGAAGTATTTACTGAGTATAAATGCTCGGCAGGTACTTCTTTTAATTTGTGGGATAACTCAGATGAGACTACAGATTTGAACAATTCTCTTAGACCAGATATGGAAATTACTATTTTATCTGAAGGAAATTTTAAGTTGACAAATTCTATGGATAAAAAGGTTATGAAAATTAATAACTGTAAGTCTAATGAAATAATAACAATTGACGGAGAAAATCAAGTTATTACTTCTTCTCTTCCATCTCATGACTTATCAAATGATTTCAATTATTTTTTCCCAAGAATTATTAATAATTACGAAAACAGATGTAATACTTTTACACCAAATTTAGATTGTAAAATAAAAATAACCTACTCTCCTATTCGGAAAGTTGGAATATAGAAAGGAGATGTATACAATAAATGAGTTTAGTTTTTAATCAAAAAATCACATTGGATTTAACTGTATCAAGAGTACAGAATGTGCATTGTAGTCAAGATGACGCAGATTCAAGAAATATTCTTATTACTTTGTCTGATAATGGTAAATCATATAGCATTCCTTCAGAAGTAAGAATACTTTTAAAAATTTCAAAACCAGACAATACATATGTATATATAGATGAAGATGATGTTGATCATTTGTTTAGGAATGATGATGGTACAATATCCATTATATTGTCAGAACAAGCAACATGTGTACCAGGTATTTGTGAAGCAGAATTACAGTTCATAACTCCAAAAGAAACTATATCTACAAGAAAGTTTAATATTATTGTTATAAAATCAGTAATAAATGATGAAGAAATAGAATCTGCCATCGAATCTAATATTATTCAAAAAATGATTCGACATTTGACTGATTTTATGAATCCACATAAAGTAAATAAAGAACAAGTTGGACTCGGCAATGTACCAAATGTTACAACAGATGATCAGACACCAACATACGAAGAAGCCGAGGAATTTGAAAATATCTCTAGTGGAGAAAAATTGTCTATTGCGTTTGGAAAAATTCAAAAAGCCATCTCTTCATTACTTGGACACATTAATAATTTCGATAACCCACATAAAACAACAAAAAGTCAGATTCAATTAGGGAACGTTGATAACACTTCTGATGTTGATAAACCTGTTTCCACAGCACAACAGAAAGCAATTGATGGTGCTTATGCCAATTCAAATAAATACACAGATCAAAAAATAGCAGATTTAATCAATGGTGCTCCCGAAACAATGGATACATTGAACGAAGTTGCAGATGCCATCGAAAAAAACAAATCTGTTGTAGAAGCATTAGATAAATCTATAGGAACAAAAGCAAATCAAAATGAATTAGATACTCATACAGGAAATGACACTATTCACATTACATCAGATGAAAGAACTAAATGGAATGACGCAAATAACAAAAAACACACACATTCTAATAAATCTGTTTTAGATGGTATTACTTCGGAATTGGTTCAAAAATGGACTGAAACAAGTTCAAGTTCTGTTACTGGAATTAAAGGTGTCAAAGAGGATTCTTTTCGCCGTGGAAATGTAGTGCTTACGGCAAAAGATGTTGGCGCAGTGTCAACCGGGGGAGATACAGCAGAGAATACCACAGCATTTACAGCAGCACCCGCAAGAGAAAATCTCAAAAGCGGTGAATCCCATGCGACACTGTTCGGAAAGATTGTAAAGTGGTTTTCTGATCTGAAAGAAGTTGCATTTACCGGAAAAATCCCATGGTCTGACGTGACAGGTAAACCGAGTACATACGCACCATCCAGCCATACGCATGATGAACGATATTATACAGAAAGTGAAGTTGATTCTATATATTCTGGTATTATGCAGAATCTTATCAGCGGAGACGAAAATGTGACGACAAAATTATCAAAAAACATTGCAAATGGAGATGCGACGCTTGATAACAGAATAACAGCAGTTGCCAACGCATTAAAAGGATATCTTCCGTTGTCAGGCGGAACGTTAACGGGAAGTTTAGATATTGCATCTGGAAAATATATCCATGGAACACATACAAACGGAACAATTCTTGACATTCTGGGATTAAATAAGAACAATAACTGCCATGTCGGGAATGATACAACTCCGACGTTTCTTCATGGAGCGGGGTATCAATTAGATATATCTGGAGCATTCATTTGTCCGAATGTATCGAACCAGATGTCATGCGGAACAAAAAATAAATTATGGACAACTGTTTTTTCGAAAACAGGCGCTATTAATACCTCTGATCGTACAAAAAAACATAATATTATCGATTTAACGGAAGCGTATGAGCAGCTGTTTTTAAAATTAAAACCGAAGTCATTTATTTTTAACGATGGCGATCGTGTACATATTGGTGCTATCTCACAGGATGTCGAAGATGCTATGCAGGAACTTGGAATTGAACCGAGACAGTTTGCTGGGTTCTGTAAGGATATCCGGTACGAATATACGGAGTACAACGAGGAAGATGGAACTCCTGTGGAATCTTCGAAAGTTCCATGTAAAGATGAAGATGGAAATATCATTTATGATTACGCATTGAGGTATCAGGAATTTATCTTTCTAACAGTTCACATGGTGCAGAAACTTTGGAACCGTGTGGAAATATTAGAAAAAGAAAATGCAGAGATGAGAGATCAGATTAAATCAATGCAGCAGGATATTGCAGAATTGAAAAAAATAAGAGCCTAAGAGCCGATTACATGACCATGCGTTGTGTAGCCGGCTCTTTTAATTCTATTCCAGAAAACAGGGAAAAAGAGAGGAAATAGGGAACTACAAATTAATGTAGTTCCCTATTTTTTACGATTTTTATAATATTTTTCATACCAACGTTCTTTTCTCACATATCCACAGTCTATTTTGGGATCGATCTTTTCTTGGAAGCTACATTTGGATTTTGATATGCACTCCTCTTCTGCCGGTAGGAAATATGGACATTTGTTTATATCTTTATCAAGAAAACATTTCATTGATTTGACTCCTTATAAAAAGAAATGAGGTTTACACATATTTTGTATATACCTCATTTCATAATTATATGTCATACAAAGGATTTCTAATTTGGTGTAAAAATGGTGTAAATGATTTCCAAAAACATTAAATTTTGCTTGAAAAATAAGCGTTTTATGTTTTTCCTTGGTCTACCAAGGTGGTGTACCCCTTCATGAACGCTCTGCTCACTCTATTTCAGATGATAGCACTATACAGTGGTGAAGTCAAGAAAAAAAGTTTATACTAATTCACTATATTTTACTCCACTTGTGCAGCACTGCTGACACCTTCCGGCGTCCGATGCTTCGTTACAATGATTTTTTTGTCAATCTGGTCTTTTAGTTCCGATACATGTGAAATGATGCCTACCAGACGATTACCCTCTGTAAGCTGTAACAATGCCTTTAATGCCTGCTCTAGGGCATCCTCATCAAGCGAGCCAAACCCTTCATCCACAAACATGGAATCCATACGGATTCCGCCTGCATAAGACTGTATCTCATCCGACAATCCAAGTGCAAGTGACAATGATGCCTGAAATGACTCTCCGCCGGAAAGTGTCTTGACACTGCGCTTTGTTCCGTTATAATGGTCTACCACACAAAGCTCCAATCCTGCTTTTTCCTTGCGGCTTCCTGTCTCCTCCTCACGCTGCAGTTCATACTGCCCACTGCTCATCGTAAGCATTCTCCTGTTTGCACGGATCAATATCCGGTCAAAGTAAGCCATCTGCACGTAAGTTTCTAATTCGATCTTTGCCTTTCCGGTCAACATACCGCTTGCTGTATCGGAAAGCGACTTCATCCAGACATATTTCTGTTCAGTCTGTGCAATCTCCTTTTGTTTTTTACTGACATTTTCACAGATATTCATATTCGCATGATAAGAAGTATATTTTGATGCCCTGTTTTCTTCGATCTCACTTCTTTTTGTCCGCAGTTCTTCCGCCTGTTTTTCGATTTCTTCTTCCGGAAGTGCTATCAACTTTTCTGTCTCCCTAATCTGACCAAGAAGTACCTGAATGGCACCTTTTTCACTCTCCGTATTTTTTTCGTAATTATTATAGGTTTCCCTCGTCTTTTCCCTGTTCTCTTCAAGATTTTTCTTTTGTTCCGTACATTTTTCTATCTGTGACTGTACTTCCTCTTTTGTAATATCTTCTACCTGCTCTTTCAGTTCTTTTAAACCTTTTTCTTCGTTTACATACTCTGTCTGTAAACGTATTATCTCATTTTCTGCCGCACCGATCTGACTGGTAAGTTCTTTTATTTCTGTTTCATCAAGCGGAATCTGCTTTTCTAATGCAGCCTTTTTTCGTTCTTTCTCCTGCTTTTTGGATAATTCCACCTGTTTTTCACTGGCTGCATTTTGCATCATGACAATCACATCCTCTGCGAAAGCCATCTGTTCGTGCTCTGCTTCCTGTATTTTCTGCACGATAGTAGTGCCGGTATTTCCGAAGATATCTGCCTGACTGCATACAGACTGCATGTCTGTTCTCATCTGCTTTTCGACAGTCTCTTTATTTCCTGTCAGTTTTGCGATTTCTTCCTGGATGCTGCTGATCGTTACACGTATTTTTTGCTTTGATTCTTCACTTTCTTTTAATTCACCTGCAATCTGTTCCACACGCTCCCTGTCTTTTTTTGCCTGCAAAAACTGCATATTTCGTTCTCTTTCAATTTGGGAAAGCTGTGATAAAACAATCTGGGAATCTTCTGTATTTTCCAGCATAAAGCCACAGTCAGCAATATTTTTCTCCCACTGCTGTTTCTGCTGTGTATAACGTTCCTTTGCCGTAGCATTCTTCTGTCCAAGGGCATTCTTCGTTTCACTTAACAGCGTCAGTTCATTCTGCGTATCCTGCATCTTTTGTTCTAACAGATTCTTTGTGTCCAAATCATTCTTTGCCTTTTCTTTTTGACTTTTATATTCTTGTCTTTGTACCTCATTCGCATTCTTTTGTTTTTGATTCTCCAGCCTGATCTCTGCTAAAGACATTTTGTCATCAGATATTCCCAATAATTCCTTTGCATCTTTTAATACAGCAGATATTTTTTCTTCTTCCTGTACCATAAGCTGATGTGCCTTTTCACTCAGCCTGCTGACTTTTTCCCTTGATTTTGCATCCTCCGCTTTCGCATTCTCTAACTCATCCCTCTCCGGAGTCTCCTGTGGTATAACTGCCGGCAGGGGATGATGCACCGAGCCACAGACCGGGCACGGTTCTTCTTCTTTCAGTCCCTGTGCCAATATTCCTGCCTGTGCATCCCAGAATTGCTGCTCCATCTTCCTGTAATGCTCACTGATCTGTTTTTGCGCTGTGACCTCTTTTTGATACTCTTTTTGTGCCTTTTCCCTGTTTTTACTGATTTTTTCCCAATCTTCTAACTTATCTTCCAGCTCATCCTGTCTGCGTATCGCTTCCGATACCTTAATACTCTCTGTTTCAGCCTGTTTTTCCCTTCTTTCTGCGTCGGAAACCTGCTCTAACATTTCTTTTTGCTGCTGCAGTTCGCTGCTTTTCGTATCATACTTCTTCTGTGCATTATCCTGTTCCATGCCCAGTCTTTTCACTTCTTTTGCTGCCGTTTCCAACTGTTCCGTAATCTCTGTCAGATTTCTTATTTTCTGCCGGATATCATTTAATGCGTTCTTACAGACAATTTCACAGCCTGCAGCATCTTTCTTCTGTTCCTGTTCTTCTTTTAGTTTTTGTTCCTGCATTAACAGATGATCTTCTGTTTTCTTTTGTAAACTTAAACTTTCCTTTCTGACTGAAAGTGCCGTTTCCAGTTCGACAATCTTTTTTTTCTGATTTTCTAACGAATCTCTTTTTTCTATAATTGCGTGGATTTCTCGTTCCACACGCTGTTTTTCTACAGTAGCACCCTCATATGATTTTAAATTTTCTTTCTCCTGCTGCAGTTTTTCCTCCAGCCTGATTTTTCTCTGTTCCTCCTGCTGCTTTTTTTGAACTTTCTCTTCTATATCCTGCTGTTTTGTCCGCTGTGCCAGGTCAAGTTTCTGGATTTTTTCATATAGTGTCAGCTTCTTTTCATATTCCTCCACTGCCCTGTCTAATCTTTCGCAGTCTTTTGCTGCTTCTTTGGCGTACAACATATCTTCTTTTGCCTTTATAAGTAGTGGTTCTAATTCCTTTAATCTTTGCTTTTTCTCTTCTAATAACTGCTTTCTTTTTGTATTTTCCCGTACTTTTCCACTGAGTTCATCCGCACTTCTGATCTTTTCATCAAGTGTCTGTTTCTCATTCTGTAAATATTCTAATGACTCTTTCTGTACCTGGCAGAGCTGCTCTAAAAGCAAAATTCCCTCTTCCACCCTGCCATCAAACTTTTCTTTTTTGAGCAAGCTCATTTTTTCAGCGATTGCTGCCCCTTCTTCATTCAATGAATCACTATCACAAACAATTCCATCCATATACTGATTGATACTGCGCCGCAGTTCATCATATTCTCTCCACTGCTTTTTCACAGCATCTTTCAGCCGTTCCTGCAGCACACGGTAAATATCTGTACCGAATATCTGTCGAAAGATCTTTCCTCTCTCCTCCGTATTTGCAAACAATACTTTCTGAAAATCTCCCTGTGCGATCATCGCTATCTGGGTAAACTGTTTGCAGTCTAAGCCAATCAGTTCTGTGATGGCACGTGTAACCTCTCTGCTTTTTGTCACCGGTTCCCTGTCATCCGGATACTCTAACGTAGCATTCGCTTTTTCCATTGTCATTCCGGTTCCGCGTCCTTTTGGACGCATGTATTCCGGATTGCGTTCTACGATATACCGCTTATTTGCATACTCAAACGTCAGACGCACAAATGTTTTCACATCCGCTTTGGCGTATTTACTGCGGAACATATCCGCTTTGCGCACATCACCGCTGGCTTCCCCGTACAATGCAAATGTGATCGCATCAAAAATTGTAGTCTTTCCTGCTCCGGTATCTCCTGTAATCAGGAATAATCCCTGTGATCCAAGCCGTTCAAAATCTATGGTCTGTTCTCCCGCATATGGTCCAAATGCACTTATTGTAAGACTGACTGGTTTCATAACCGCTCCTTTTTCCTGTTTTATGAAAACATAATAATATTGAGATCAAATAGTTATTTACAATATTAATGTAATTCCTCTAATAGTTTTTTTACAAAATTCTGCTGTTCTTCATTCATCGGCTGATTATTTTGTATCTCGTAAAATTCTTCAAACAATTCTATCTCTGACTTTTGCTCCACATGCTCCGTCACTTCAACCTGCCTGCTCTGTCTGGTTCTGCTATTATCATAGACAAGCTGCATCAGATTGGGATATACCGTCCGAAGTTTCGCCATTCCATCCGGGACATCTTCCTCATCAGTCAGCGTGATCTGCAGATAATCGTCCGTTTCTGTGCCCTCATAAAAATCTTTTGACATCAGTTCCATGTAGGTTCCACGAATCTTACGCAGATCACGAAGAGGTTTCAATGGAACCTTTTCAATACAGACATCCCCCTTCTCCTTTATCTCCATAACAACAACAGACTTTTCCTGTTCTGCCTCTGAAAAAGAATACTTGAGCGGTGTTCCGCAATAACGCAGTGTCTCCCGGCTGATATACTGTGGACTGTGAATGTGCCCCAGTGCAACGTAATCAAAAATATTAAATACTCCCGCCTCGATCTGGTCTAATCCGCCAACAGAAACTTCTTCCGACTCACAACGGGCTGCACCTGTCACAAACTGATGTGCCACTAATATATTACGCTTTGATATGTCTACCGGCATGTGTGATACGACATACTGCAGTGCATCCTGATATGTTTCCACTGTCTCCACGTTATCTTCTTTCGCAAGATCCTGTTTTGTCCCGGCATCATTTTTCCCAATAGATATCCCCTCTGTCACATTTCTCCACGCATGGCGCACAACCGCAGGACGGATAAACGGAAGCAGCCAGATACACAGTTCTCCGTATTCATCCTGACAGGTAACGCATCTTACCTCTCCATCATAAACCGGAGAAACATAAACTTCCCGGCTGCTCATAAGCTGCGCACCAAATGCAATGCGTTCCGCTGAATCATGGTTTCCACTGACTGCAAATACCTTTTTCCCGCAATCTGCAAGTTCTGTCAGAAACTTGTCAAACAACTGTACCGCCTCTGCAGACGGAACCGGCTTATCATAAATATCCCCCGCGATCATAACTGCATCCACCTGCTGCTCCAATGCAATTTTTTTGATCTGCCGTAAAATATATTTCTGATCTTCGATCATGGAAAACTCATTGACACGTTTCCCAATATGTAAATCTGAGATATGAAGAAATTTCATGTTCTCCCCCTGTACTATATCAATCGTAATATTTGATTTAAATGTACCACATAACACCTCGCAATGCAAACATATGTTTTGTTTTTGTTACTTTTTCACAAAAATCAGGTCTCTGAAAATCAAAACACAATTTTCAAAGACCTGACCGATTATTTTTCTACTCTTCCCGTATCTCTATCGGATGTGCGTCCGCAACAAAAATCATTCCATCATACAATTTTTCCGGCGATTGTGATATGCGGTAACTTTGAGGGAAAATACTCATAAAAAACGCACTGTAACCCTCTCCTAATGATCCCATAGAAACATGATCTGTAATCTGTTCTTTCAGTTTTGAATTTTCCGGAACCTTTGAAAAATCCAGCCAGCACATATCATAACCGGCTTTCTTCGCGGCTTTTGCAAGAGGATCATACGAATAAAACGTGTGCGTGATACGCTTTCCATCACTTTTCGGAAGATTGCAGTTTGTCTTGTAAAAATCTGTTCCTATTGCAAAATATCCTTCTCCAAGTTCATCCGATAAAATATTTCCCATAACCCTGTTATCCGTGCCATAATTTCCAGACCGCTCTATATGTCCATTGTGACCAGAAATAAAAATACATGCATTCCCCCGTTGTTCTTCCATAGAAAGAATCCACATCACATTTTCTGCCATCCGTTGATCTCTGAGCGCATTTCCTTCTACGGCAGAATCGATCACTTTTCCAAGAGAAATATTCTGCAGCAGCGTATCTGCCAGATGATCTGCCTGTTTAATGTCTTTCGCATCTGATTCCTGCAATTCTTTTTTTATCTCCATTATAATCCTGGTCTGTTCCTCAATATCATACCCGCCGTATGCCTCGTCATCGTCCTCTAATTTTCTCAGTTGAGTCACATCAATTTCTGACGCTTCGCAGATCTCGATCAGATACTGCAGATTATAGGACCATCTTTGCATGTCGAACCCATAAAATCTTAAGTCATCCCCATCCTTTGCCGTCTCATTGTATTTTCGCATATAGGAGATCAGATCTGCCATCTCATCTGTTCTGTAAATTGCAAATCCAATCGCAGCGGCAGCCTGCTCTGCCGTTCCTTCCCCGCCGTGAATGTAACGGTTCACATACTCGCATCCACCGTAATCTCCTTCCAGTGCAAATGCCCTTATTCCAGCATTCTCCACCAGATTTTGAAATACAGAAAGTTTTAGCTACTGAAACTCTGCGTTTCCATGGGATGCTTCCCCTAATGCCACAACTTTCGTTTTCTCCGGTATCTTTAAGTCCTCCACCTGCTCTGCATATTGTGCAAATTCTGTCGTATCTGCGCATGGTCCGGTACCAAATCCTCCAAAATGGGAATATATACTGCCAGCTGCAGCAATACCTGCTAATACCATACCTGCGATCATCAAAATCTGTGTCCGTTTTTTCTTCTTATTTTTCTTTTTCACACTATCTCCCACCCAATCTGTTTTTCTTATTTGATATTCCAATATTAACAAAAGGGAAAATGTTCTGCCATTTCATTGGCTTACATTTTCCCTGACATATCTTACATTTTTGTAAGATTTACATAGGTTTCGATTTTTACCACAAAAAACCCGCACAAACCTTTCGGTTCATGCGGGTTTTCCCTCTATATATTACCTTCTCCCAAAAATAACATATCCCCTTTTTAATTTATGCAAAACAATTTATTTGTTTGCAATTGCTGCACTGTGCATGCAGCACAGGCAGCATTTTACCTTACAACAAATTATTTATTTGCAATAGCAGCCTGTGCTGCAGCTAAACGAGCGATCGGCACACGGAATGGTGAACAGGATACATAATCCAGACCAATCTTGTGGCAGAACTCAACAGATGAAGGATCTCCACCGTGCTCACCACAGATACCAACATGGAGTTTCGGATTAACCGGTTTTCCAAGTTTAATAGCTGTCTCCATTAACTTACCAACACCTGTCTGGTCAAGTTTTGCAAATGGATCGCTCTCGAAAATCTTAGCA
>OGZV01002340.1_pt1 | contig 15137 bp, 14 predicted proteins | sample 1576861 | NCBI WGS metagenome assembly OGZV01 (sample SAMEA3541501, study PRJEB24748) | human gut metagenome | biome: human gut; feature: human-associated habitat; material: faeces | place: China | collected 2012
ATGCAGCAGCATTCGCTAAACTTGTTGAAGTAGCTAAAAACGCTTAATAGCATAACAATACAGACTAAGGACTCTCTTAGGAGGGTCCTTTTTTGTATGGTGAAAGTAATAGATTATCAATACTTTTATAATATGATATCCTATACATATAATGTGTAGGATGACTATTGAAAAGAGGATTTGAAATAATGAAAAAGTTATTTTCTATATTACTGTTAGTTGGTATAGTAATACCATTACAGCCTCAAGCTATATCGATGGAAGATATTAAAAATGATAAGAATAATATTTCTATTCTTACAGGCAAAAATGCTATTACGTATTTTGTAGATAAGAGTTCTATTAAAAGATTAGAAGAGAATCAGAATATTTATAAAGTACAGGCAGTTGTATATGAGGTTGAAAATAAAAATAGTCGTAGAACTAACGCATATATTCATAAGGTTTTAGTTACTTATCGATATGATATAACGCATTCTTTAGCAAGCGTATTGCGTATTCCACAGTACGCACAAGACTATTCACTTCTTATATATGCTAAACAGGCTAGCTCTGGTATGAGATTAACTATAAATCGTGTGGAAGATTTTAATTATGAAGGGGTAGCCTTGGCTAACTCTAGTAGTACTTCAGAACAATACGTTGACATAGCTTTGCATGATCCAAAATATGTTGTAGGTAATTATATTTTTAAAGAAGCTAATGGTACAGGTTTTGAAAATATGACTCTTCATATGAAATAAGATAAATAAGTTTATGGAAGTAGCTAAAAACGCTTAATAGCATAACAATACAGATTAAGGACTCTCTTTGGAGGGTCCTTTTTTGTATGGTGAAAGTATGATATAGTGAAAATACATATCGTGTTGTGTAAAAGCGGGAGAATAGAGGAGGAGTAGGTAATGGAACAGTTATTTTATCTGTTGATACCTTTAGGACTTTGTTTGTTTTATTTAGGTATTAAATACACGATTCGCTTTGGTAGAGCTAAGATGCTCTATGAAATGCCCTATGTAAATAAAGAAGGCACTTTTACGTTAGAGCGAGCAGGTACTTATGGCCTATGGCTTAGTGGAAAAATGTTTACAAAGGCGCCTATTGGCGAGTTTGGTTTTAACTTAGTTGATGAAAAAACAGGAAGGACAATCCCTTTATTTCTATCTATTATGCGCGCTCGAGTTAATGGCATTACTCACTCAAGAATGGAATTATATACCTTTGATGCGGGTCCAGGCACCTATAGAATGTCCGTTACAGAAGATCCCTTTGTACTAGATGCAGTTATGAAGAAAGTAGGCGATAAGGTAATTAAAGGTGCTATTGATTATAATCAATTTACTATACAAATCTATACACATACTTCCTTTGTTTTAAGGTTTATATCAATTTGGATGATTGTACTTGGGCTTCTTAGTGCTGTATTAGGGGGCATTCTTCCTAACATTTAGTGTGAAAGACTAGATAGTCTTGTTATTTTATATAATGAATAAATTATCAGAAAAATGAAATATAAAAAGAGGACTTTTATTATAGCTTGTAGAACTAACACAGTAATGACCTATTTAAAGGTGTTTGTTAAAAGGAGACAGTATTATGGGAATCTTTAAAAAGCTATGTATGACCTCTATGTTAGGTGTTATGTTGGCGGTACCTACGTATGCAACTGTTGTTACAGGTAGTCAGTCCGATGTAAATATGGAATTAAAATATCCATTGGTATATACCAATAATATGTTTGCACAAAAGGCAATTAATACAGACATTGCTAACTATGTTTTATATGCGAAATCAGTTTATTACGATCAACATGCATACCAAGTAAAGCAAAATTATAAAGTTACCTATGAAGACGCTCAAGTAGTATCCATTTTGTTAACTACATATCACTATCATGCTGGTAATGCACATGGTATGTATAACACTAAAGGCTTAGTATATAACAAGATTACGGGCCAAAGAATTCCGCTATATAACTATGTAAAAATTGCTAATCCACAACAAATAGAGAGAGGCATTAATTCTGGTATATTGCGCTTCTATAGTGAAGGTCATAAAAAAGCAGACCTACTACCTAACTGGAATGTAGAATATGTTTCTGATAACTACTACTTGAAAGGGAAAGGCGCTATAGGTCTTGTATATCAACCATATGAATTGGGACCATACTCTTATGGGAATACATTCGTTGAATTCTCACCAAAATCTATTGAATACTTTAACAGAATGAACTCCTGATAAAAGTATGTTGCCATATTAATCCTAACTGTATTTTGATGAATTAAATAGTATTCTTGTAATATACGACAAAAGCCTATAGTACATTTTGTACTATAGGCTTTTGGTGTATTTATAATATTATTTTCTATATCCGCAGCATCCTCTACAATTTGAGTTTGGACCGCAATAATTTTGGTTGTCATTGTTAGATGTTGCATAGTTAGTATTGTTCGCATTGTTATCGGAGTTGTATTGTGTGTTAGTGTTGCAATTGTACTGAGAGTTATTACATACATAATCGTAAGCAAATCCTGTAGATACCACAGCAGTCACGGCTAAGAATGTCATCACAATTATACGTTTTGTAAATTTCATAGTAATTACCTCCTTGTTCCTATATTTATATTATACTACTATGAGTCAAATGAAATATAATATTCTATATATATAATATTGGGGAGACATTATGTGAAAGGATGAGAGTTTATGATGAAACGTGCGTTAATGGTTGCACTATGTTTTAGTTTTGTGACATTAGGAAGCCAAGCAATTGATATCAACATACCAGGTGCAGATCCTACAGTATCAAAGGATGCATATCAGAACTATCGTAAGACAGGTAATGAAGTCCAAAAGACTGAAAATATTATAGCTAATCAGATACGAGATGAATATAACAATAATGGGTCTAAAAAATGGACACTAGATGAGTTGTTATACTTTACTAAGGAATTGTATCATTCCACAAAACAGTCTTCTTCTGTTTTTATTCTTAAGGATAATGGAGCAAATATTAAATTTACTGTACCAGAGAGTAGCCAATTTGGTAAAACTATAAAAGGGGACCCATTAACTACAGAGGTTCAAAAAGGAAATTTCCGCTTAATTGAAGGAAATATACATTATACTATTCGTAAGAGTGGTGAAAGCCCGTCTAAGGAAAATTCGTTCTCGTATCCTACTGTTAGAAATGCTACATGGGAGATTGGGCAGACTAAAAGTGGAGCTTTAGAAGGGGCTATTAACTTTGGTGTGAAAGCTGATCCTTCGCTGTCTTATCATATTAGTTATGATTTGATTAAGAAAAAGGAACTGGAACTATTAAAGTCACATGATCAGGAGTACGTGTATAAAGAGCTAATGTCACCATTAGTTAATTATGTACTACCTTCAATTGAGCCTGCAAAACAAATACTTTCAAAAACAAAACCGATAACTATTAATGGATTCACGTTCCAAACGTTAAAATCAAGTGATTTAACCTATCATGGCCCTGATAATGATGCCATTTATATTTATGATGGTAAAAGCTATCGTGAAGGTATTATGGTGAGGGAATTAAAACCGGAAGAGTTAGCTAATCGTCATCAAATTAATTATAAGTTGATACGATTCTTTATTATGTATAAGCCATATTCTGATTACAAACCAATTCAATACGCTACAGTTTGGAATGATGCTACTCCAGCTATGTATATGGAAGTAGAACGATCTACATCTAGAATGTACATTCAATCGCTCTATGATGATAAATATTTATATACTCACTTTATAATGGCAGATCTAGATTATAAAACACCATCAAAAGACTTACGCGATATAGTTCAATATGTGGATAATGCAAATGACAAAGACAAATATGCTAAAAGTCAAGCGGGGATGGGAGCTATGCCTAAAGGTATATAGAACATTATGAAGATCTAGAGAAACTAAAGATGATAGCGGATATAAGCTATCGACTAGTGGAGAAAAAAGTAAAGTTGATATTAAGCTTTACAAGATCAATGAAGAATGAATATATCGAGTAGTATATTTGGTAAGGGATATTAATATATGAAAAAATCTAAAAATGTGAGCTTATTCTTATTAGATGGTGAGGTTACAGGTCGTACTAAATGTACTTTAGCTAATTGGACCGGAGTGGTTTATAAAATTCCACGTGCTTTACTAAACGAAAGTAAAGATATTCCCGCATTAAATCAAAGTTCAATATATATGCTCTTTGGTACAAATGATAATGATGAACCAATGGTATATATAGGACAAGCAGGTTTAAGGAAAAATGATAAGGGTGTTCTTTTAAGGTTGATGGAACATGATGTTGATGAGAAAAAAGATTTTTGGACAGAAGCCATTATACTTACTACATTGAATGATAGTTTTGGTCCTACTGAGTTGAATTACTTAGAGAATAGATACTATAATTTAGCAAAAGATACCGGTAGATATAAGGTTGATAATGGTATTGAGCCAAGTATTGGTAATGTAACTGAAGAAAAAATTAGTGAGTTAAATGAATATTTAGAGTTTTCAATGATGCCAATTGGTCTACTCGGTAAAAAACTTTTTACACCTGTAAATAATGTAACTTCGGATAATAGTACAACGAGTGATAATCTATTATTTTTACGTCAGTGTGTAAATAATGAAGATGTATGGGGAACCGCAAAAGAGACTAACGAAGGATTTTTATTATTAGCAGGGAGTAAAGTTTCACAGAAATCAGCCCCTCATCTTTCTGAGTCTTTACGTAATCGTAGAGATAGTGCACCTAAAGATCAGAATAATTGTTTACTTGAAGACATCTTATTAAATAGTCCGTCAACAGCAGCAAATTTTCTCATTGGTCAAAAATCAAATGGTTTGACAGCATGGAAGAATAAATCAGGTGAAACATTAAAATCTATTCGTGAACAACAGATAAAGAATCAAAAAATATAATTTTTAAAAATTACGAAAATACAATTGCTTTTATATGGATTACACTGTATACTTTAATTAAAAGTTGTACAGTGTAATTTTTTTACATGCAAAAATAAAAATAAAATGAAAATTATCTTTAAGGAAGAGGTGATCTAGTGTATATTAAAGATATATTTCATAGTAATACCGGCGTATCACAGTATCGACTAGAGGAAAGTAGTAGTAAAAATGCAGTGCTGTATACATTATATGGACAGAATGAACTATATGAAGACTTAACTGGTGTACCTGGACCTATGAGTGATAGGAAGCAGATTCGTACAGAGTATAAAGGCTCTACTCTTAAAGCCGGTGATTTAATATTTAGTACAATATCTGGCATGGCTACAGTTGTTAGCAGTGATCATGAAGGGTATCTTTTTACTCAAAACTATGTTCGGATGGAACCTTTAAATACACCAATAGATAAAAAGTTTATGGCTTATTTGATTAATGAGAATCCTAAAATAAAAAAGCAGTTCAAACAAAACTTACAGGGAAGTCAGGTTGTACGATATAGTCTTAGTTTGTTAAAAGATATACAGTTACCTAAATTACCATCCATTGAAACTCAACGTATAATAGGGGATATTTATTTTAAACAATTACGTTTGAAAGCATTAAAACAACGTGTGGCAGATAACACATATCGCAAAGCAGTTATCATCTTACAGGGAGTAAACTAATATGACGGAGTTAGAATTTGAGAATAAATTAATTGAGCAATTATCAACTGGGATTGTTACTAATACAGATAATACTAATCAAATAGGTGATTCAACAGATGCTTATGGTAATATGAAGGTTTATAAAAGTAAACTTTGGAAATATGAGCCAACCATAAAAACAACTGAGGCTCTTTGGGAGAATTTCCGTAAGATTTTATATCAATTGAATCAAAATCAATTGACACAACCATTAAGTGATACGGAATTTAAACAAGTTCAAAAGGTAATCAATGAACTATACACTCCATATCAAGCAGGACAGTTCCTATATGGTATCAATGGTGTATCCCAAGTAGAGGTAGACCTAGATGATGGCCGTCATGTATTTTTAACAGTATTTGATCAAAAACAAATTGGTGCAGGTAATACTGTTTACCAAGTAGTTAGTCAAGTTAAGAGAGAACCACAAATTGCAGGTCGCCCAGAACGTCGTTTTGATACAACACTACTCATTAATGGCTTGCCAATTATCCAAATTGAGGAAAAATCTGTAAAACATTCTGTAGATGAAGCATTAAATCAAATGCATCAATATATTCAGGAAAAACAGTACAGTGATATTTTCTCAACCGTTCAAATTCTAGTCGCAATGACTCCTAATAGAATTAAATATATGGCGAATACTACGGCTGATTTATTTAATAAAGACTTTGCTTTTGAATGGCAAAATCCTAATGATAATAAGGTTGTTCGTAATTGGACTACCTTTGCCGATATGTTCCTTAGCATACCTATGGCACATCAAATGTCTACATTGTTTACTATTCTTGATGGTACCAAGAATAAACAAATGCTTAAGGTTATGCGCTCTTACCAAGTATATGCCACAAAAGCAGTTTTAAATGAATTAAAACGCGCTGATTTTAGTTTACCAATCAACAAATTAGGCTATGTTTGGCATACAACAGGATCTGGTAAAACAATTACTAGTTTCAAAACTGCATGGTTGGCGAGCCGCATGCCAAATGTAGATAAGGTTGTATTCGTTGTTGACCGTATCGCATTAACGAAACAAACTGAAGCAAATTATAAGGCATATGACCCTGAAGGTTCTATTGATATTGATGGTAAACAATTTGATACTGTTGGTGGAACAGAAAATACTTCAGCGTTAAAGAAAAAATTAAATGAAAAAGGGTATGGCATCATTGTTACCTCTGTACAAAAACTAAATACTCTCATTAATCGTAAAGACTTTGTGGTACCTAAGAAAAACTTTGTGTTTATTGTCGATGAGGCACATAGGTCTACCGGTGGTGAAAGCTTTGAAGATTTACAAAAAGTATTTAAAGGTGCTGCTTGGGTTGGCTATACAGGAACCCCTATGTTTGATAAGGTGGTAGGCAAAAAAGGTACTAAAACACATGAAGTTTTTGGTAAGTTGTTACATGCATATACTATTCGAGAAGCTATTGCAGATAAAAATGTATTGGGTTTTAAAGTGGATTTTGAAACTACAATTGCAGAAGACAAAATGAAACTTGAATACTTACCAAAGTTCTATGAAAAGAAATATCCTAATTGGAATGAGCTCGATATTGAACGAAAGATTGCTAATCTTACTGATGATGATATGGATGATATGATAGAACCAAGTTTCTATGATAATAATCTTGATCACGTAAAATTAGTTGTAGAAGACATCTTTAAAAATTGGAGAAATCGTTCTAATGATGGTGCTTATAACGCAATGCTTACTACACATGTAGGTGGTAATAGAGCAAGTACACCAATGGCCTTAATGTACTTTGATGAATTTGAACGAGTGAATCAAGAACGCCTAAAACAAGGGCTACCTACGTTAAAAGTAGGTATTACTTTCAGTATGAGTACCAATAATAGTGATAACCAATTAACTACAAATGATGGTTTGTTACGTGCTATGAAACATTACAATAAGATGTTTGGTACTAGTTTTGGACTAGATGATGTATCTGGTTATACTCAGGATTTAACAACTCGTTTAAATCGTACCGCACAAGATGGACAATATTTAGATCTTGTTATCGTTGTAGATCAACTTTTGACTGGTTTTGATGCACCACAACTAAATACACTGTATGTGGATCGTACATTAAAGGATGCAATGCTAATTCAGGCGTATTCTAGAACAAACCGTATTGCCGATAATCAAGGGAAGCCGTGGGGCCGTATAGTCAATTACAGATGGCCAGCCAAAAACGAAGAACTCATGAACCGTGCTTTAAGTATTTATGCGAATAAACACTCTGCTGATGTACAAGACACATTAGTAGATACAAAGGCGTTAGTTGATACTGGTGTTTTAGCGAAACCTTTTAAAGAACAATTTGAAGAAGTAAAACAAGTGGTAGATCGTCTTGCAGATATGACGGATAATTTTACAGAAGTTCCTGCTAGTGAAGCTAAGCAAGAAGAAATGTTTAATCTTATGCGCACTTATAGTGCTGGCATGTCAAAACTAAAACAATATGATCCAGATGTCGTTAATGGAGAAGACATTGGCTTTGACTATGATAATCCAGATGAACTCGTTACATTGTTAGGGATGACACCTGAACAAGAAGAAATATTAACAACATCTTTGTATAATGACTTGAAAGAACGCATTGCAGAAAATCATGATGTACCAGTTGCTCAAATTGAACTACGTATGATACATGTAAAACAAATTAGTGTTAACTATGATTACCTCACTGAATTGATTGAGGCATTAATGAATGCTGTTCATGAAAATCGTATGGATGCAGCGGCAGATTATCGTGAAAAAATTAATGATTTTGCAATGGCTTTAGATGATCGTCAATATGCAAAACAAATCAATAACGCAGTGGATGCAATTTATAAAGGTACGTATCCACCAGAAGGAAAGGAAATCCAATATCCTGTAAAGTTAACTAGTTTGGAAGTTATTGAAGATGTAAATACAATGATTATGAAAGATGATATTTTTGATTTCCGCTTAAAATGGGGAATAATTGATGTTATTAGTAATGACGAAATCTTAGATCTATTCTCTCGACATACAGCTGGTAAACAGGATTTAGATAGTACAGGTAGAATTAGTAAGTTAAAAAAAGATGCACGTGCAGAATATCAAGCAAAAGCACAAGATCCAGATATTGTAAATCTTAATAAAATTAAATATGGCAATGAACTTGTGGCAGCTTTATATAAATTTGCAGATTCTTATGTTAATGAAAGGTAGTGTTGTTATGATAAAAGGAAAGCGAGGTTATGATGAGTAAAGAAAAACGGAGAGTACCTAAATTACGATTTCCGGGATTTACTGAAGATTGGGAACAGCGTAAGTTGTCAGATATATTAGTTGAACGTAATGAACAACAAGTAGAAACAAGTGAATATCCATTAATGTCATTTGTTCAAGGCATTGGTGTAACACCAAAAGGTGAAAGATATGATAGAAGTTTTTTGGTATTAGATCAATCGAAAAAATATAAACGAACTGAGTTAGGTGATTTTATATATAGTTCTAATAATTTGGAAACTGGATCTATAGGGATAAATAAAACTGGTAAAGCCGTAATATCACCTGTATATAGTATTTTTTACGGAGTATCTATTGGTGATAGCGAATTTATTGGCATAATGTCATTATTACCAGGCTTTATTGCTAAAATGATTCGATTTAGGCAAGGTGTTGTATATGGTCAATGGAGAATTCATGAAAAAGATTTTCTTGATATATCTGTAGCGATACCATCAGTAGCTGAACGTACCAAAATAACAAAATTAATTCTTAGTATAGAAGAACTTATTACCCTTCATCAGCGTAAGTTAGATAATCTAAAATTAAAGAAAAAAGCGTTACTTCAGAAACTTTTTCCGAAAAATGGAGAACGATATCCTGAACTTCGTTTCCCTGGATTTACTGATGCTTGGGAACAGCGTAAGTTATCAGATATATCTACAAAAGTTACAATTAAAAATGTAGATGTCGATTACACGGAAACACTAACTAATTCTGCTGAGCAAGGCATTATTAGCCAGGTTGACTTCTTTGATAAAGAAATCACAAATAAGGATAATATTAATGGATATTATATAGTTGAGAACAATGACTTTATTTATAATCCGAGAATCTCAACATTAGCACCTGTAGGTCCAATTAATCGGAATAAGTTGAACCGGACTGGTATAATGTCTCCATTATATACTGTTTTTAGAGCCTCTAACGTAGATTTAGATTTTTTAGAATGGTATTTTCAATCAAGCCATTGGCATTGTTATATGAAATTAAACGGTGATAGTGGTGCTAGAGCTGATCGTATAGCAATAAAAGATTCTACATTCTTTGATATGCCTATAAAAACTCCAGTAAATATAAAAGAACAAGTACTTATTGGAGAGACATTAGAAAAGTTCAATCAATATATTACCCTTCATCAGCGTAAGTTAGATCATTTAAAATTACAGAAAAAAGCATTACTTCAACAGATGTTTGTATAAATAAAGGAGATTTTGTATGGCAGAATCAAAAGCACAGAATATTTCAAGCCAATTATGGGCTATTGCCAACGATTTGCGTGGCACAATGGATGCAAGTTCTTTTAAAAATTACATTCTTCCATTTTTATTTTATAAATATCTTTCCATTCATCAAGAAGAGTACTTAGTTAATAATGACTTGGTTGATATTTCAGATGGAAAATCTGTTAATGAGGCATATAAGGAGCTGGTTGAAGAGGCAGGTTTAGAGGCTTGTTTAATTGATATTGCTGGTACATTAGGATATGCAATTAATCCTGAAGATACTTGGGCTTCCTTAACTGAAAGTATTCATAATGGATCCGTTATTCCTAGTGATTATCAACGACTATTTGAAAACTTTAATAAGAATGCTGAAATTAATAAAGAAGCTACTGCAGATTTTAGAGGTATTTTTAACTATATTAATCTTGGTGATTCTGGACTTGGAGCAACAACAGCAGGTAGAACTAAAACTTTAAATGCAGTTGTTACTAAAATTGATGAGATCGAGTATAAAGATGAAAATGGTAAGGATATACTTGGTGAGATTTATGAGTATTTAATTGGTAAGTTTGCAGCTAATGCTGGTAAAAAAGGTGGGGAATTCTATACACCTCATGAAGTTAGTCAAATCTTGGCTAAGATTGTTACTGGCAATATACAATCTCAAACTGATACTTTTACAGTCTATGACCCAACAATGGGTTCTGGCTCACTACTATTGACGGTTCGAAATGAATTACCTGATGGATCTCGTCAAGGTGCGGTTAGCTTTTACGGGCAAGAACTAAATACGGTAACATATAACTTGGCTCGTATGAACTTGATGATGCATGGTGTCACGTATAATAATATGACACTAAATAATGCTGATACTCTTGAAAGTGATTGGCCAGATGGTCCTGATCGTGATGGTATTGATAGACCCCGTTCCTTTGATGCGGTTGTTGCGAATCCTCCATACTCCGCGAAATGGGATAATAATGAAAGTAAACTTAAAGATCCACGTTTTAGTGAATATGGTAAATTAGCACCAGCCTCTAAAGCAGATTATGCTTTTATATTACATAGCTTATATCACCTAAACAATGAAGGTACAATGGCAATCGTTTTACCTCATGGTGTTCTATTCCGTGGTGCGGCAGAAGGTAAGATTCGCCAAACTATTATAGAAAAGAATTACCTTGATGCGGTGATTGGTTTACCTGCGAACTTGTTCTATGGTACAAGTATCCCTACAACGATTCTTGTATTTAAGAAAAATCGCACGACACGTGATGTACTATTTATCGATGCTAGTAATGAGTTTGAAAAAGGTAAAAATCAAAATAATTTAAGCGAAGAAAATATTACTAAAATTATTGAAACATACCAAAATAGACAAGATGTTGATAAATATGCACATGTTGCATCTATCGAAGAAATCAAAGAGAATGACTATAATCTAAATATTCCTCGATATGTAGATACATTTGAGGAAGAAGAAGAACTTGATCTTGATGAAATCAATCGTATGATTGAACAAGATAACCAAGAAATTGCACAACTTGAAAAAGAAATCGCCGAACAATTAGCCCTATTAGGCGTCAAAATGTAAGGAAAATAGGTAGAAAAGACCAAATAGGACTTTTCTACCTATTTTTGTATTCTTGGGAACAGTGTAAGTTGGGGGATGTTACAAATATAAAAACTGGATCTCGAAATCAACAAGATTCTGTTACAAATGGTCAATATCCATTTTTTATAAGATCTGAAAAAATTGAGAAACTCGATACATATGATTTTGATACTGAAGCAATACTTGTTCCTGGTGATGGTCGAATTGGTGAAATTTTTCACTATTATAATGGTAAGTTTGCTCTTCATCAACGTGTATATAAGGTAGATAATTTTAAAGGGGTAGACGCATTTTTCCTATTATATTTATTTCAATGCAGTTTTAAAGAACATGCATTACGTCTAAATGCCCAAGGTACTGTTCCGTCATTAAGATTACCTATGTTTACGGAGTGGAATATTTGTATACCTTCCCTTCAAGAACAAATTTGTATTGGGAGATTATTAAATAAATTTGAATTGATGATTACCCTTCATCAGCAAGAGCCATTTCTATGTGGGAACAGCGTAAATGGTGGGGTAGAATTATGTTAACAATAGAAGAAAAATCCGAATTATTTTATATTTATTACGAAAAGTGGATTCGAATTTATAAAGAGGGGGCTATTCGTAATGTAACAATGCGAAAATATGAGATAACTCTATTATGGTTAAAAAAATTAGTTCCTGAACTTAAGCTTTCACAATTAAACAGAATATCGTATCAACAATTATTAAATGATTATGCAGAGTTTCATGAACGACAAACAACGATGGACTTTCATCATCAAATAAAAGCAGCCATATTAGATGCAGTAGATGAAGGTCTTATTGATAGGGACCCAACACGAAAAGCTATTATAAAAGGGCGTGTGCCAAGAATAAAGAAGATCAAATATTTAAATCAGTTTGAATTACATACATTATTAGTTAATTTAAAGTTAACATCAGAAATTAACTGGGATTGGTTAATATTAATAATAGCAAAAACTGGAATGAGATTTTCAGAAGCTTTAGCTTTAACTCCAAAGGATTTTGATTTCTCACATCAATCATTGATAGTTGATAAGACGTGGGACTATAAAGGTGATGGCGGGTTCTTACCAACGAAGAATAAATCCTCAGTGAGAAAAATACAGCTTGATTGGCAAACTATTATAAAGTTTTCTGAAATAATCAAAGGCTTACCTGAAGATAAGCCGATATTCGTGAAGGGGCGTGTATTTAATTCAACAATTAATGGTGTACTAGAAAGATATTGTAAGAGGTTAGGCTTACCAGTCATATCAATTCATGGTTTACGACATACACATGCTTCATTATTACTTTTTGCAGGCGTATCTATTGCAAGTGTTGCAAGAAGACTGGGGCATGCAAGTATGACGACGACACAAAAAACATATATCCATATAATTCAAGAAATGGAAAATAGAGACATTGATCTAGTGATGCGGTCTATGGCTGGATTAGCATGAGATTTATTTTATAGAAATGGCTTTTACTGATGAAGGGTAATATTTAAATTAAGTGATTTAAATAATTGACCGATTACTTTTTGTTCATCAAGATTAGGGAATAATAATTGTAGCTTTGAAAATGTAGGATATTGAACACGTTGTCGTTCAATTAATGACCCTGTAGCATAATTTTTATACATTTTCAAACTTGAAGGTAATAATAGTGCTTCTTTAAGAAAATCCGTATCAATATTTTTATCATAAACTATTGATACATAGTAACCAGAAACAGCTATAGGATAAAGCCCAGTATAAATATCTATAGAACCTATGGTTATATTCATTGGATTATAAACAAGTGTATTAGTTTCAATGCGCTTAAACTGATCTTTTTTCTTTACCAAGAAATCCCGTTCATATCTATCGGACTTTTCTATTAAACCTGCTTCAGCTGTTAAAGACCATAAAGGTAACTTTGCATCTTCTGGATTTACAAAAGTATTAATTTGATTGGTAAAATCACCTAACTTACGCTGTTCCCAAGTAATTTTAAGGAGATAAATATGCAGAATTTTGATAATTATAATTATGAAAAATATAAAAAAATGAGTGAAACTGAGTTTCGATTAAAGGTAAATGAATTAGAGGTCAAACTATCTGAAATTGGATTATCTTTAATTAAAGAATATGCTAGTGGTGGCTTAAAGGCACTACTTTTGTTAAATGGGGCAGCTGGTATAGCTATCTTAGCTTTTTTAGGAAATATTTTGGGAACTGAATTTGAACGTTGGATAAAAGGGGTTGCATGGGGATTAGTTTTCTTTTCGATAGGTGCCTTTTTTTCAACTATTTCTTGGCTATTTGCCTATATATCACAAACTTACTATAACGAAGCTAATGGTAATGATAAAATGATTAAAAATGGGACCATATGGCGTAATACTACTATTGTAGCTGTTGTTATTAGTGGAATTGCTTTTCTTGTTGGTGGATTTTTGATATTTTATGTTATAACTAGTTATTAAATTACTATTAAATAACTGAGAAATATAATATGCTCTTTGGGGGAATATCTTTAAGAAACAGTCTGACTTTACAGTTGGACTGTTTTTATTTGCCTTTCATGAAATCTCTTTATTCTATCTGTATAATACTTTCATTGGTCTAATGAGAGGGTAGATATTAATGAGAGATACTACAAAGCAAATTATAAATTATTGGTATTCACTTGAGTGTTTGGATCCGAAAAAGGTTCCTAAGTATAAAGCAATCTCCATGAAACATAAAAAGGAGCTTGTATTTACTATTGAGAATGATACGACGACTATTTATCAACAGTCAGTAATTAATCCTTTTTGGAAAAATCCAAATTCACGTGTTTCTACGTATGTAGTCCCATTGCCAAATTATTCTTATCATTATTCTATTATTGATAAGATTAAATGTTTTAAGGATAAAAAAGACTATGTTTTAGATGATGAACATGCTGTTCTGATAGGTGTAGTCAAAGGGACTGAAGTACTAGAAGCTTTTATTGATAAATTAGAAATTGAATATCCTGAAAAACCATATTTAGAGAATGTATATAGTGCATCATTTATTACTGATGTAGACGGATTCTATAAAGAAGGTAGTCTACAAATTGCTCCATTTATATGGGTGATCCATCAGATGATGTTTCAGCCTGATGTAGAGTTTAAAGATATTAAGCTTGATGGTTGGGATGAGGTTGTTAAAGACATCGAGAAAAGTTTTAATCTTCCTGAGGAAAAGGTGTCACTTGATAAGGCTGCACGTGAGATTAATGCGTATATACAAGAGAATATCTTAAAGCCTATGGGAGTTAACCTGTTCCGTGCTGGCGATGTTTATGGCTACTGTGGCTTTACGGCAGAGGAGATTCAGCTTGTTAAGGCTGAGACAATGC
>OGZV01002343.1_pt1 | contig 15115 bp, 10 predicted proteins | sample 1576861 | NCBI WGS metagenome assembly OGZV01 (sample SAMEA3541501, study PRJEB24748) | human gut metagenome | biome: human gut; feature: human-associated habitat; material: faeces | place: China | collected 2012
CTGCGACCTCCTGGTCCCAAACCAGGCGCTCTAGCCAAGCTGAGCCACACCCCGAAGGATAATCTCCAATGCTTTTCACCTCTTGAGAAGCTTTGTTTTGTCTCTCAATCCGTGACGCAAGAGTTATTATATAAGAGCGCAAAGAAAATGTCAACACTTTTTTTACATTTTTTTCAACTTTTTTCTAATTGCCCGAATCCCTGATTTTTCGAGGTCTTTGCGCCTATAAATACTCAATTTCAAACGTTGCCTCTCCTTTTTTATCAAGATCCATAATAATATAAGACGGTCTTTTTCCTTCCTGCCTCGGATAAGAAAGGCTGCCCGGATTTAGCGCAATGACATCCTTATGATAATCGATGATCGGACGATGGGTATGCCCAAACATAACGATATCACATCCTCTTCCTTCTGCTTCGCGCTCAATATCTTCAATCCCTGTATTAACATAATAGTAGTGTCCATGAGTAATAAGCACTTTATACTTTCCGATCTGCAGCTCTTTTTCCCGTGGCAGTGAGGAAAAAAAGTCGTTATTCCCCGCCACCACTTCCACAGGGCACCCTGCCTGCTCTGCGATATAATCCTCATACCCCTCAGCATCACCAAGATGGATCAAAAGATCAACCGGGCACTCCCGCTCTAACACTTTTAAAAGATTTTCATGTTTTCTATGGGTATCACTGATGATTAATATTTTCATAGGTTTTCCTTCGCAAGTTTCTCTTTCATGGCACGCAGTGCTTTTCCCCGGTGACTGATCTCATTTTTCTGTTCTTCCGAAAGTTCTGCGGTTGTACATCCGTATTTTTCCACGCAAAAAATTGGATCATAACCAAATCCATTCTCGCCTGCAATTTTACCCCCGATATAGCCTTCCATGGTCTCTCTTGTCACAAATTCCCTTCCATCCGGCAGCACTGCTGCAATGGAACAGACGAAGCGGGCAGTTCGTTTCTCCTTTGGAACACCTGCCAGAAGGTCTAAAATCGCCTGATTTTTAATATCATAAGATATATCCTCGCCGATAAAACGTGCAGAATAAATCCCCGGCTTTTTGTGCAGGTAATCCACTTCCAGCCCGGAATCATCTGCCATCACAATTGCCCCAGGTGCCTCCTTAGACACTGCTCTTGCCTTAATGAGTGCATTCTCCTCAAATGTCTTTCCATCTTCTACAATATCCAGTTTGATTCCTGCCTCTTTCATGGATAAAAGTTCCACATCCAGATCTGCCATAATGTCTCTGATCTCGCGCATTTTTCCTGCGTTTCCTGTTGCAAAAATAATTTTTGTCATCTTTTTAATATCCTTTCGCAAATGCATCCAGAATAGCGTCATAAACGCCTTCTGCCGCTTTTTTCTGATAATCGGTACTGTTAAGAAGATTCAGTTCCTCCTGATTTGTCATAAATCCGACTTCGATCAATGCTACCGGTACTTCGCTGGTCCGAATGATATAAATCTCATCGCCTTCCACAAGCCCCTTATCCCTGCTCTCAAGCGCCTCCGTCACATGATCCAGGCAAATCTGCGCAAATGCCTTACTTCCCAACTCTTTCGTATCTGACTCACTGTACATCACCTGTGTACCGTGTGTCGAGGACATCCGCCCGCTTTTCGTTGAATTATTATGTATACTGATGAACAGATCTGCCTGAGACTTATTCGCCAGTTGTACCCTCTGGTCAAAAGTCGGGTTGCTGTCATCCGTTCTTGTATAGTAAACACCGATATTCTCATCGCTGTTATCAAAAATCGCTTTCAGCTGCAGCACAATTCCAAGGTCAATATCTTTTTCGTTGATTCCCTGTTTCGTTGCTCCCGGCGCTCTTCCACCATGCCCGGCATCCACAACCACGACTTTGTCATAGACTTCATGCGGCGTCAGAAAATCAAAATAGTAATAATTCTCATCATAATCCATATCCAGTTCATAAACCTGATCCATCGTGATCTCGATCAGTCCACTGCTTCCCTTGCTCACTGCATAAGAAAGATTATCAATATGGTTGCTGCTTCCTGTCAATGGATCATTCTCAAAATAACTGACCTCTGTCTGAGGCAATTCGATACGGACAGTTTGTGTCACATAGTCATTTGAGATTGTGATATCACTCCCCTTTACTCCCGCCGGAAGCTTCAGACGCAATTGTCTCTGTTCTGTGTCATCTGCCACTTCTGTATTTTTAATTGTAAGATCACTCATTGTAATCTTCTGTTCTGCAAGTTCTGCCTCTGCGATCCGCTCCTCCTCACGCTCCACTGCCCATGTGTGGATTGCCGGAAGTTTCGGCAATAACACACACACTATGATCATGAGAAGAACCGCTGTCACGGTTGCAAACTTCATTGCTTTCTCTTCCACGTAACCCCCTGTTAACGGTCATTACTAAATGCTTTGAGACAAATATTACAATTCTCCACATTTTTTACATTTTCCCACTCAAAACCATTGGCACTGACATAACCTTCGCCGTCATCTAAGACGACATCGGCCGTGGCATCATCCGCCTCATACTCAATGGCAAGCGGATGTACTGCATCCGGTGTACTGATAAATAATACCACCGCATACCGCTCTCCTGCATCCAGTGCAATTTGTTTGTCAAATGGGATTGTATAATAACCTGCATTACTCAATTTTCCTGATGCTACCGGTGTCATATTACTCAAAGATGATTCATCTTCAAAATTTTTCACAACATAAAGCTGATACTCCGAATCTTTTCCTGTGGCATAAAAGCTCGCAGCCGTAAGATTCTGATTGGATTCCGCAGTATAAACATTTGCACCGTAAATGCTCTCTTTGTTATAGCCGAGCTGTCCTACCCAGCCGCAGAGATCACTCTGATAAATGTGATCGTAGTTATCACTGTCCTCAATTCCTGTATACACGACATTGTGGGTACCAATATTCGTATCATAGTAAGAAATATAAAAAATCCCGCCATCACCGAATTCGCTTCCCCAGCTGTTCTGACAGATAAATGCTCCGTCCCCCTCAAGATCAACGGAAAAATTATCCTTGGAATAACTGTCGTCCCAGCCGATGATCACAACATCATGGTTTGGTTTTTCCGTACCGATATAGCAGTACGAACTTGTTCTGCGGTCATAATAAGGTGATTTCGACTGTGAACTTTTTAACGAGTTATAAATCGAAGTCTGCACGCCACCGTATTTAAATACTGCTTCCTTTATCTTCTCATAATCTTTTCCATCGATGATCTGCATCTCCTGCACATGCTTTACAGCCGTAAGATCCGGGTTTGTTTTGTTATCTCCATACGGATCATCCTTTTCGAATACCGGTCCTTTCCATGACGCAAGATATGCCATTCCCATCGTGTACTCACCACCATCGTCCTGCGCCAGATGAAACCCATTATTCAATGTCATATGATCCACCGAAAACTGATAATCCTGCTCCGGTAAAAGAACGGATTCCATCGCACTCAACGCTGCAAAAGACCAGCAGGTTCCATACGTTCCCTGATTGCGGATAGCAGAAACCCTCGCTCTGTCCCGCAGATCGTACTTTGTCGGAATGATCGTTGCACTCTCCGACACATCTGCTGCCTGTGCCTTATTTTCCTGAATATTCCACGTATAGGAATAGTCCAGATAATTGGACAGGTCATTCAGACTCACATAATACTCTTTGTTCTTTTTGATCAGCGGGGAAACCACTTTTTCCTTCTTTCCATTGACCTCTATCATATCGTCATTCAGAGAAAAAGAAAGCTCACTGTTATGCTTCTCTACCAGAAGTGTATCCTCATTATAAATATGTGCGCTGCAGTTTAATGCATCCCGTAAAATAGAGACCGGAACCATGATGTCCAGATTCGAATCCATGAAAAACTGATACTTCTCATTCGTGTATTCTTTATTGTCGATCACAACTGAGAGCAGTCCTTCGTTAACGCTCTGAGCGATCAGAGGATTCCAGGTTTCCTCCTCAAGCTGCGCCCCGCGGAAACGGTTCACAGTCTGATACTGTTCGCCAAAATTATTAAATTTTATCAAAAGTGCAACTGCCAGCACACCCGTGAAGGCAATATAACGCTTCGAATACTTCATGTACCCTTAAATCTCCTTAATTGCGTTTTTTAGGAGGCTTCGGTCCTAAAAACTGGTAAAAATAAGTCTTTAACATACCGTTATAAATCTTGCGGTTTTTATCCGCTTTTCTTCCAATATACTTTTCTGTATCAGTATAGCTTGTGATCAGAAACATCGACCAGGAATCCAGTCTCTGGTATGCCTGCCCAATCTGTGTATACAATTCCGGCAGATCTGCCTTATCCTCAAGACGCTCTCCATACGGTGGATTTGTGATGATGAAGCCATATTTTTTCGGATGGCTTAAATCTGCAACCGCTCTCTGCTGAAAATGGATCATGTGTTCCACTCCCGCACGCTTCGCATTTTCCCTTGCTGCTTTGATCACATCTCCATCAATGTCATATCCCTGAATATCTACTTTCACAGTAGTGTCGATCATATCCTCTGCCTCTTTCACACACTCATACCAGAGTTTGCGGTCAATCAGGTTTGTCCATTCCTCTGCTGTAAAATCACGGTTCATTCCCGGTGCGACATTCGCTGCGATCATTGCTGCCTCGATTGGGAAGGTACCACTTCCACAAAATGGATCGACCAGAATCCGGTCCTTTCTCCAAGGAGTTAACATAATTAAAGAAGCTGCAAGAGTTTCCGTCAATGGAGCCTTACTCGTCATCGTTCTGTATCCACGTTTATGTAAAGAATCACCGGATGTATCCAGCGCCACCGTCACTTCGTCCTTCAGTAAAAAAATACGGACCGGATAAGCTGCTCCATCTTCTTTGAACCATTCCTTGTGATATTTCTGTTTCATGCGCTCCACCATTGCTTTTTTGGCAATGGACTGGATATCGGATGGACTGAACAACTTGCTGTTGATAGAAGACGCTTTTTTCACCCAGAACTTTCCATCCTCCGGAATATATTCTTCCCACGGAAGGTTCTTGATTCCCTGGAAAAGTTCTTCAAAAGTCGTTGCCTTAAACCTTCCGACCTGGATCATAACACGTTCTGCCGTACGTAGAAAAATGTTGGCACGGCAGATTGCTTCCTCATCACCTTCAAATGTCACTCTGCCATCTTCTACTTTTGTGATCTCATAGCCAAGATCATATATTTCTCTTTTTAAAACTGCCTCTAACCCAAAGTGGCAAGGCACAAGTAAATCAAATGTTCTCACTGAAATCTCCTCTAAAAATAAGTCTAAAAACCTATTCTTATATTATCTGTTCTATTTTGAACTGTCAATTGCAAAAATATTTCCATGAGAAATGGTTCTGCCCGTCTAACGCCTTATCTGCTCCTGCATTGCATTTGCACCGCCAATCACAGTATAAACCTCATACCCTTCTTTTCCCAGCTTGCGCGCTGCAAGAAGACTTGTACTCCCATACTCACAGTATAAAAGCAGCGGCCGGTACTTTGAAAAACGACAGCACCAGCTGTCCTCATCACTGTACGGGATATTTACCGCACCCGGATAGTGATATTTTCTGTATTCCTGAGGTTCTCTGATATCAACTACACGCACCCTCTTTTGAAAACAAATATTCTGGATATCTCTTGGATAAATGGTATAAAATGCCATATTTCCCCCTTTATAACAAGAAACAGATTACAGTGTGATCTGTAATCTGTCTCTGATTCTTTCCTTATTACATATTATGCAATGATTTGTTTTCCGTGCTGCTACTCTTCGTGATGGCAGTCAGAAGTTTTGTTTGTGGATTTGTTTGTGGACTTATTTGTTGACTTATTGGTAGATTTGTTCTGACCACTCTTGTTCTGTCCATTGCTGTTCTCATAACTGTTCTGCTCGTAGCTGTTTTCACTCTTGTTTGTACCATCCATGTTCTTTGCCATGATAAAATGTCCTCCTGTTTTGTGTACAAAATTTTCTTCTTTTTCTGCATGTAAAATTACTTTGTCACATGCATTTTTATTATTTGAAGAATCACACAAAATATACATTTTTTAAATTGCTTTTTAAATATAGATAGGATATACTAACGTTGTGATACGAAAACGTATCATAGTTATACCCCTTATTAATTATTTATACTCCCCTCAGAAAAAGCCAGATGCGGTTGCATTTGGCTTTTTCTATTGATATTTCACACACAAAAAATCCATCGGAAAAGTTTATATCTTTTTTCCGATGGATTTTTCTACATCTGATAATATAATAAATTATCTCTTAAATCCTGATTTAATTCTCCGCCAGCACGCTTATACTTGTCGTAAACGGCAAGAATACGTTTCACACTTCTGGAACTCTGGATATCATATCGGTTCAGAAGTTCCTGATACATTGGGTTTGCCTTCAATTCATTTCGAAGTTCTTTCGAGAACGGACAATAAGTCATCAGTATCTGTCTGGAAACCTTGTTCAGACGATAGCTTCCTCTTGACTCATATTTGATCCAGTTCTGGTAATCCTTTACAAAAACTTCCCTGTAATTATTCTTTGCGCGGAACAATGCATTTTTCAGCTTTTCTTTTGCATCAGCAGACAATTCAAAATTTTTACGGTAAAACTGCATATAATCGCAATACTCCGCCGTCAGGGATTTTTCACGGATATCATTCCAATGTACACCCTGGATCTTTCTGCAGATCTCCCAACGATATCTACCCATAGTCTCGATCATCATATCTTCAAGATCTACCGCAGTAAAAACAGGGAACATAAAACGTGCTGAAGTGTCGCGCTTCACTCCCGCTGTCTCCTGCCACATCATTGCCTTGGTTCCCGCATTTGGCATAAGAATAATATCCGGCAATACCTCTTTCATAATATTCTCATGGTTAATTCCTTTGTCCGGATCTGAAAATAATACTTCTCTGTAAAAAACAGAAAAATCGATTTTACGGATCTGATTGATAACTTCCTCTAACCGCCCTGCTGTCACAAGCATCTTTTCTACAGAGTTGATCAGATCATACTCTCCTAAAATCGGACAGAATGTTGTTATTTTTCCATAAGTTGCACGGTTTCCAGAGGTAAACATGTTCTGAATCTCATATTTTACTTTCAGCTCCCGGTTATCCTGAAGTTGTTTCATCTGTGCTTCCGTAATCTTCTTTGTTTTCAGTTTTTCTAATAAATACTGGCTATAATCCAGATCAAATTCATTCTTGGAAGGCTCTTTCCGTCCTTCATAAATTGCCTTCAGCCACTCATACATGGTATACACATGCTCTGAATTGCATAGATCCAAATGTTCTGTCAGATCGTACAATGCATTGGCATTATCCTCACCAACCATCTGCACATCCATAAAGCCAAAATTAAGGAACATTTCCAGAATTGGCGTTATCTGCCCCTCTTCCTGCATTGCGCGCATAAATACCTTATAATATACATCATAAAAAACAGGCGTCAGCTGTTTTCTGATGCGGTATGCCTCATCATCCGTTGATAGCATATCCGGCAGTTCCCGGTATTCCCTGATCTTATTGCGTACATCCTCGATCTGTGATTCATCAAATCCCGCATAGGTAAGAATATGTTCTAAGCAGTCTTCGCTTTCTTCCTCATCGCTCTCAAACTCTTCTTCGTCTTCGCCAAAAACTCCAACAGATGCCACTTCCTCTAACCCATTGCTTCCAAATTCATAATTCTGGTATTCACTCCAGCGGTAATCAATGACTCTCTGATCATAAATCTTTAATTTTTCTACCAGTTCAATGATCAGTTTCACTTCTTTATTGATTGGTTCTAATTCTTCATGATTCAGCCCTGCGCGAATCGCCAGATCAAAGAATAACTGGAAAATATCTTTTCCGGATTCACTGATCAGCAGATCCTTATTATATAGAAGATACGCAACCATCTCACTGATTCCCTGCGCAACTCTTCGCATCTGTGCAGAAGCCTCCATAATTGCACCAACGCACAGACTATCATCCTTTTCCAGCAGATTCAGATATTCTTCCAGATAATTTGTCACCAGACTACTGCTGTTGTCCATCTCCCATTTTTCCGCTTTATGACGCATTTCCAGAGAATGGAAATAATCCATTTTAGAAAAAGGCTGTTCTTCTAACTGATACTGGTTACAGATTGTTTTATAGTCGTTATAAAAAGTTTCTATAAACGTATGAAACTGTTTGCATTTCACATCCAGACCGGAGTAGACCTGAAGCATCTGCTGTCTCTGCTCAATTGCTGCCTTTAAAAAATATCTTCGGATCTTTGCATCATTTGACAAAATCCCCTGCAGATCCTCCGATGATTCACATGGAAAGACCGCAAGTACACTGTCCTCCGCCGCAATATAATCACAAAGGAATCTGTCATTCTCCAGAATACCAACAATACCATTCTGCTTCAATTCCAGCTCAACAAATGCATACTTCTGGATAACAGAACCCTCCTGTATAAAATACCATTCTTTTACTTTGTCATTCTTTTTTGCAACAATCTGACCTTTTTGTACTTTCAATACTTCCATGCAATCTACCTGCTACTTTCTTGTCTATTCACGATTTCCACTCTCTCTGATAATCACATCTCAAATGCAGTTTGCAGCATCCTGCTTACTCATTCACAATTACGTACATATCCATGGAGAACCCACATAAAATTTTTCCTTACTTATTATATCGTTTTCTGTGACGTTTGTCGCTACTTTTTTTATATTTCCTGCGCACTCCTGTGTTATTTTACGCTACTCTCCGCTTTGCTTTGAATTTTAAATATTTCATATTCCTGATAAACCTGCAGTCAGCTTCATAAAATGCAAGTCCGGCTGCGACCGTTACCAAAATATTAAATGGAAGTGCAATATACCATGTACTTGCCATAATTCTACCACCAAGTTCAAAATGATAATATACCATCTGTACCAGAAAAATATGATATGACGCCTGTCCGATCCATGTCAACGTATTTCCGATAACTCCCGGTAGTTTTATATGATAATATCTTCGGAACAATAAAATAATAATCGGAAAAATATAAAATGCAATCGGCATCGCTGTTGTTTTCCAATAACCAAACAAAATGATGTCCCAATTAAATCCAAACACAGCAACAATATACCCCAGTCCGATCAAAAACATACTGATAAGCTGATACTTTTTCACTCTGTGTTCCGGATATAAATAGAGGTAACAGCCAAACGCGATCAAAAGTAAATATCGTCCAATGTTCAGGCGATAATAGTATTTATCCATATCAAATATTTTTACACCGATCTCGAACAATAAATTTGCTGCGCCTGACAATGCGATTCCCAGTCTGGCATTTTTCTCTACCAGCTTATATATAACAGGAAAGATTACCAATAACTGGATCATGATAGGCACATAATAACTACCGGGACCATATGCTCCTAAAAGGAAAATCCGTGGTGGATTAATATGCTTGTCCTCGATCACTAAAAGAACAATTTCAATGAGACACACTGTAAAAAATGGCACAAGAAAACGGATCAGTTTTGGTTTTATCATCTCCCACGCATACATTTTCTTTAAATTTCCACCTGTTTTTTTTCGGTTTGACATAGCAAAATTATAACCGCTAATGATCATAAAAACAGGAACTGCCATATTGATCAGCATTGTAAAGAATGGAGAATCCTTATCTGCCCAATCATAATGTGTAATAATTACCATAATAACACAAATTGCCTTCAGGTAATCCAAAAAATCAATACGTTTCTTTATTTCTTTTACTTCACTCATAAGTTTTAACCTCTATCCTCATTATTCCGTTACATAAGGAAAGTCCTTGAAAATAAATTTCAAGGACTTAGATACGTGCGCGAGAAGATTCGAACTCCCGACACCTTGGTCCGTAGCCAAGTGCTCTATCCAGCTGAGCTACGCACACATATTCTATTAACTTCTTCTCATCTATTATAACACTCTTGTCAAGTGCCCTTTCGATGAATGCCGGCGACCGGAATCGAACCGGTACTGTATCGCTACAACAGGATTTTATTTCCTGTTTTACCTCGTGCATATGTACCCCAAAACCCGTAAGACGCTCTACAACTGCCCGCCATTCAGCCAAAGAAGCATACATATCTACAAAATATGATAATGATTCCTGCACCCTGCCAAAGGCACTGGCAATCTGGATCAGGCCGCCTAATGTTATTTCCTTACTTAAGTAACGCGGCATAGCCACTACGAAAGGGAAAATAATTGCAATCTGTGAATAGCCGGAATTAAGCCAGACCAACTGTTTTTGTTTTTCTACTATCTTCCAGAAATTATCCAGCAGCAGTTTAAAACGCTTCTTAAATACGCCGCCTTCCTGTTTCTCACCGCTGTAAAACGCTACACTTTCAGCATTTTCCCTCATTCGCATCATACTGAAACGAAAATCCGCTTCATAACGTTGCTGAACAAAATTCAGCCCTACCAGTTTTTTACCAATCAAATGAGTAAGCCCTGTACCAACAATTGAATAAACCAAGGCTACCCAAACCAGATAGCCTTCAATATGCCACACTTGCCCCGCCAAAGTAAATTCCAGTGAACCTGACAGTTCATATAAAATAAATACGAAAGACACAAAAGTACAAAAAGCCTTTAAAACACCGATACTGAACTTTAACGTCATCTCAACAAACAAACGCACATCCTCACTAATACGCTGGTCAGGGTTATCAGTATCAGAGCCGAACATCTGCAGACGATAGTAGGTCTTATTTTTCAACCATTCATCAATATACCTGTTAGTCAGCCAACGACGCCAGTTAAGCACCAGTACCTGCTGCAAATAAAAGGCATAAACTGCCAGAATAATGTAGATCACAGCCAGCCAGCCGAAATGTATCAGCTCATCAAAAATAAGTTCGGTCTGGTAATTTTGCAGTGCATTATAAAAGGAATTGTTCCATTTATTCAACAGCACCAGCATATACACTACGCCTAAAGTTAGTGCTATGATTGCCGTCAACAGCAAATAAGCCTTTCCCTTTTCTTCTGACTGCCAATAACTTTTGGTCAGGTACCAGACATCTCTGAGAAATTTACTTTTATTTTTTAATTCATTCATCTGCTTTTACCTCTAAACACTCTTTGTCAGAAATTTTCAGTTACCTTTTTTAAATACCACATAAATAAAAAAAATCCTGCAAAAAAATAATGCCCCGTCTTTAAGACGGGGCATTATATATTTACAAAACACCTAAATTTATTCTTCGCTGTGTTTTTTTCTGTTGAAAATACGTTCAACGACAACGAATAATACCGGGATCATAAAGATACCGATCATCGTAGCAAAGGTCATACCGCCAACAACGGCATTACCCATAGAAACACGGGCACCGGCACCTGGACCTGTTGCAATCGCCAAAGGCACACAGCCAAGAATGAACGCGAAGGATGTCATCAGAATCGGACGCAAACGCAGTCTGGCAGCATCAAGCGCCGCTTTAACTACAGGTTCGCCATTTTCCATGTTCATCTTTGCATATTCTACGATCAGAATCGCATTTTTAGCATTCAGACCAATCAGCATGATCAAACCGATCTGCATATAAACGTCGTTCTGCAAACCGCGCAGATACTGAGCGCCAAAACAGCCAAGGGCAGCAACAGGCACTGACAGCATAACTGCCAACGGGATAGTCCAGCTTTCATACAAAGCTGCCAGACACAAAAATACGAAGATCAGAGAAATAATGAAAATCTGTGTTGATCTGTTTCCTGCTTCCAGTTCGTCACGGCTCTGATCTACCCATTCATAGGTATAAGTAGTCGGCAAAATTTCTGCAGCAGTTTCTTCCAGTGCAGTCATAGCCTGACCTGTACTATATCCTGTAGCAGGGTTACCAGCTATTTTAATAGCTCGTACACCGTTGAAGCGGGTTACAGTAGCAGAACTTGTTTTACCTTCGTCAGTAACCAAGGTATTAAGAGGCACCATATCGCCGTTATTGCTGCGTACAAAGAAATAACGCATATCATCAACATTCGTACGATATTTTGCATCCGCCTGCATAACTACTTTCCAAGTACGGCCAAAAGCATTGAAGTCATTGATCTCACTGCCGCCGAGGAAAGTCTGTAAAGCTGTAAATACGCTTGCTACAGGTACATTTAGAGACTCTGCTTTTTCACGGTCTACGTTAAACTGATAAACCGGCGTATTAGTATTAAAGGTGGTATAAGCCATACCAATTTCAGGACGTTGATTGGCTTTAGCAAGAAATTCGTTAGCAACTTCCTGCATCCGCTCCATATCGTCACCGCCCAGATTCATCAGGTACATACTCAAACTGCCTGTGCTGGACGCACCCGGTAATGCAGGCGGGTCAAACGCCATAACGCTTACCTGCGGCATTTGGGCACCGATGCCATAAATCTGCGGCACTATATCCTGAGCACTGTTATCACGTTTGTCATAATCTTCCATCGCCGCAACGATCAGACCGGCACTGGACTTAGGGGCGCCAGTAAGGATATCAAAGCCAGATACTTCCATAACATATTTAACGCCCGGCAGCGACTTGATCTTATCACCCAGTTCCATCATAGCCTGAATACCACGATTACTTGATGCACCCTCCGGCAAATTAAATGACGTTACAGAATAACCCTGATCTTCACTTGGCACAAATCCGGTAGGAGTAACCTTAGCTACCCAGCCCAATAAAATAACCATAACCAGCAAAACTGCCATTGAGATTTTTGCATGACGGATACATTTTTCAACATTTTTAACATATTTACTTAAAGTATTGGCAAACCAGACATTGAACTTATGGATAAATTTACCAATAGGTCCTTTGACTTCGTCTTTATCATGCGGTTTCAACAGCAATGCACACAACGCTGGAGTCAGAGACAATGCTACGATAGCTGACAGCGCCATAGAAACAGAAATCGTTAAAGCGAACTGTTTATAAAGCTGACCAACAGTACCGCCGGTAAATGCAACCGGGATAAATACTGCTGCCAAAACGAACGCAATCGCCACAACAGGACCGGAAACTTCTTTCATCGCCCGATAAGTAGCTTCTTTTGGAGTCATTCCATTATCCTGGATGTGATGCTCAACTGCCTCAACAACAACGATCGCGTCATCAACAACGAGGCCGATAGCAAGAATCATCGCAAACATTGTTAAAGTATTGATCGAAAATCCCATCAGCACGAACGCACCGAAGGTACCAACCAAAGAAACAGGAATCGCCAGCAGCGGAATAAGCGTTGCACGCCAGCTGCCCAGGAAAATAAATACAACAAGAATAACCAGCGCCAAAGCTTCAAAGAAAGTATGAGCTACTTTTTCCAGCGCTTCGCGTACGAACTGGGTATTATCCTGAACAATAGTCAGCTCCATACCTTCCGGAAAACGCGTTTCAGCATCGGCCAATACGGCTTTGATGTTATTGACGGTTTCCAAAGCGTTAGCGTCGCTTGTTAAGTAAACAGGGAAAACAACAGAAGAACCGCCGTTCAGATAACCAGCAACGTTATCACTGCGGGCACCAGCTTCAATTTTCGCAATTTCTTTAAGCTTCAGGTTATTGCCGTTTTGAGAACGGACAATAATATTACCAAACTCTTCCGGAGTCGACAAACGCCCCTGGGCATTAGCAGAATATTGGAATTCCTGCTGCTCCGCTGTAGGACGCGTACCAATAGAACCAACAGGAGCCTGAATGTTCTGACTCTTGATTGCATTGGAAACATCATCTGCGGTCACACCCAACTGAGCCATTTTATCTGGCTGCAGCCATAGGCGCATTGCGTATTCCTGACCAAAAATATCAATACTGGAAACACCCTTAACGCGTTTGCAGGCATCAAGGAAGTTTGTCATCGCATAAGAGGTAAGAAACATCGTATCAAACGTTCCATCAGGTGAGTGCAACGCAAAATACATGATGGTCTCGGCAGATTTCTTGGCTGTCGTGATACCGTAAGCACTTACCTCTGACGGCATGGAGGACGAAGCCTGAGAAACACGGTTCTGTACCTCTACAGAACCGATATCTGCATTTTTATCAAGATTGAAATATACGTCAAGTGTGTATTCGCCTACGCTGGTACTAGTAGAGTTCATGTACAGCATATTTTCTACACCATTAACTTTTTGTTCGATCGCCTGCGCAACAGATTCCTCAACAACCTCCGCACTAGCACCCACATAGTTCGTAGAAACGGCAATGTGCGGCTTGGTGATATCCGGGTATTGAGCAATTGGCAGGCTGAATCCGGCAATAGTACCAAGTAAGGTAATAAGTATTGCCAGCACTATCGCAAAGACCGGACGGTCTATAAAAAAGCGTGCCACAACTAGTTACCTCCTTAGGATTCTTTCAAAGATACAGCAGTATCCAATTCTGCCTCGGTCATCGGTTCAGGTTTTACCTCAGAACCCTGTTTAATTTTGTTGATGCCTTCGACAACAACCGTTTCGTTGCCTTCCAGACCACTTTCAACCAGCCACAAACGACCGATACGTGGACCTAATGTAACTTCGCGCATGGATACTTTATTATCATCGCCAAGTACATAAACAAATTTCTTATACATAAGCTCGGTTACAGCACGCTGCGGAATCAGCTTAGCGTCATGTACAGTACCACTGTTGGCCTGCAGATGAGCAAACATGCCAGGCAGCAGGATCTTAGCAGGATTTGGGAATTCAGCTTTCAGCGACAAAGTACCTGTCCCCTGCGTAATGCTGCGATTGACCTGATCGACACGGCCTTTTTCAGAATAAGTACTGCCATCGCTCAAAACGATCGTCAGATTTTCCAACGACGCTCCACCTGCATCATTATGAGCGCTCAGAAGTTTTAAATATTCGTTTTCTGCCAGACTGAATTCTACAAATACCGGATCTGTATTAGAAATAGTAGCAAGAACAGTCTGACCGGCAGTAACATAGTTGCCTACAGAAAGATCATTGGTATCTATACGTCCGTCAAAAGGCGCAACGACATTAGTTTCTCCCAGATCAATATTGGCATTTTCCAGCAAAGCCTGCTGTGCATCAACAGCAGCCTGCGCCTGTTCGGCCTCAGCGACCCTGTTATCAAGCTCCTGCTTGGAAACAGCGTTCTGCTCA
>OGZV01002351.1_pt1 | contig 15063 bp, 14 predicted proteins | sample 1576861 | NCBI WGS metagenome assembly OGZV01 (sample SAMEA3541501, study PRJEB24748) | human gut metagenome | biome: human gut; feature: human-associated habitat; material: faeces | place: China | collected 2012
ACTTAAACTTATCACGCAAAAATCATGTCCAATAGGCGCTCCAAGAACAGCTGCACCGCTGACTGCCGCTGTAATACCCGGAATAATCTCAAGCTCACAGTCTGGATACTCTGGGAGAAGATCATACATTAAAGATGCCATACCATATACGCCTGAATCACCGCTGCACACAATAGATGCGATACATCCTTTTTTTGCCTCCTCAAAACAAAGACGGCAGCGTTCCTCCTCCTTTGTCATCGGTGTTGCAATTGTTTTCTTATTCTGAACCAGATCACCAAGAAGCTTTAAATATACCGGATATCCGGCAATCACATCACTTTCTTCAAGTGCCTGCCTTGCCTGGGGCGTCATCATCTTAGGTGCACCCGGTCCAATTCCTACTACATATATTTTTTGTTTCAAACCAATAACCTGCCTTTCGTTATTTTGTTATCGTCCGCGAAAGCGTTATAAAAAATCTTCTATGGAATGTCTTTAAAATACCGGAAAAAATGTATGCATTGCAATAGCTACAGTTACTCCATCTTTTGCATACTTTCTCGCAAGAAGTATTCCCTGTGGTGCTGCTGCCATTGCAGAGCGCTCACATACATTGTCTACTCCAACAGTCTTTTCAACGAATGCAGAACTGCTGAAATTTCCCGGCACTTGTCTTAACTTTTCTTCAGTAAATGTAACAAACTCAACATTAAAATCTGCTGCTGTCTCAATAAGTCCAGCCTCATCCTTTTTGCGGTCAATTGAAGTAATCTGACAAACTGCCTCTTTCGCAATACCACTTTGAGCTAAACGCTCACAAATTGTCTGTTTAATTAAAGCTGCCTCTTTTTTTCTTCGGCAGCCCACACCAACCACGATGCAGCGCGGCACAAGCCAAAGTGAACCCTTTTTTCCATCTTGTATAAAAGGAGAGATTATGATATCCGCCTCTTTTTCTGGCACTGATTGATCTGATATCTGCTTTTTTTCACTTTCTTTTTCTGATTGCTCAATGCTCTCTTCTTTTAGTACTGTTCCCTCAAAAGAAAGCGTCACTAACATGTTTTCACAGCGCACTGTCACATTTTGATGTGCAAGCGTTTTTGCTGAGACACGAGCAATGCCTTCTTTATTTTGAATAACATAGTTGTTCTTCTGTGCAAATAAATCAGCAGCAAAGCAATGACTGACATCAGTTGCCGTAGTAATTACTGCTTGTGCATTTAAAAAGGCGGCAATTTTACGAGCATACTCATTGGCACGTCCAACATGACCCGACAAAATAGGAATAACATAATCCCCATTTTCATCAATCACAATAACAAATGGATCATGCAGTTTATCCTTTAAAAATGGTGCAATCGTGCGCACTGCAATACCGGCAGCACCAATAAAAATCATTCCCTGTTTTTTTTCAAAGCTTTCTTTCGCACACTCTGACAAACGTATCGCAGAATACGATTTTGATGCACGGCACTTACTTATGCACTTAATTAAATCTCTATCACATTCGCAATCCGCTTGATCCTTTTGCTGTGACTGGAAAAGATATGTGCTTAGCCTCTTTGCCAGAGCCTCTCCCTTTTCTGTAAAGCTAATAATATTGATGTATTTACTTGCCTCTTCCATCTAATGCTAATGCCTCTTCTGTCTTTTTCTTTCTGTACTCTGTCTCAAAGTCAGGCGCATAGAGACACGACAGCGCATAGTCGGACGGTGAGATCGCATCTCCCACAAGAACAACTGCTGTCTTTTTGATTCCATACTTTTCAGCTTCTTCATCAAGTGTGGACACAGTACATTTTAAGCAAAGCTGCTCTGGCCATGTTGCCTTATAAACAATAGCTGCCGGCGTATCTTCGCTGTAACCGCCTGCCATCAATCTCTTTGATAATTCTTTTAAATGACCTGCACTCAAATAAACTGCCATAGTCGCATGATGCGAAGCAAAGCTTTCAATACTCTCCTTTTCTGGCACTGGCGTGCGTCCTGCCATACGTGTGATAATAAGGCTCTGGTACTGTCAGCTCTAAGTTAAGTGCTGCCGCCGCACCAAAACATGCCGTTACGCCAGGACAAGTCTCATAACCTATTCCAAGCTCTTCAAGACGGTCCATCTGCTCACGAATTGCACCGTAAATGCTCGGATCACCTGTATGAAGACGCACCATCTTCTTTCCTTCTTCTTCACCCTTTTGCAATGCATCTATGACCTCATCAAGCGTCATATAGGCGCTGTTTAAGCATTCGCATCCCTTCTTTGTATAAGAAAGTAGATCAGGATTTACTAGTGATCCGGCATAAATAACAAGATCAGCCTCCTGCAAAAGCCGCATTACGCGCACTGTAATCAAATCGGCAGCCCCGCATCCTGCCCCTACAAATGATACCATATTTTCCTCTCAATCCGCAGCCTCATTTGCGGCTGCTATGTTTTCTAAATGGTTGTCCCGTTAGCAGTAACATTTTCGTGCTGCAGCTCATATAAAAATTCCTCTGCACCTTCGCTTTTTGCCAATTCGCCATATTGGTTGTCGTAGAGTATGCATTCAATTTTCATTTTGCCACCGGCACGTTTATTCGTATAATAGATGATTCTTTCCATCAGATAGTCCATGACAGGCTTTGTCTTTTTTTCTTCTTCCAGATAGGCAATTGCCTCTGTCGTTGTCGCACTGTCCAAGATTTTCATCAGATTGTTACGGCTGACACCGCGAAGTCCAGCTGCCACAAGAAGCTCCACTCTGCAGTCTGCCTCACGTGAATGTGTATTCATAATGCCGCCGGAAACCTTGACAAGCTTTCCTATGTGTCCGGTAAGAAGCATTTTTTCAAATCCGCATTCAACTGCCATATCTATTGTCTCTCCAATAAAATTGCTGCACTTAACACTAGCATCAAGATCGTAGCCGTAGGTTTCTTTCATAAAATCGAGTCCATAGTTGCCCGGAGAGACCGCCGCTATCTGACTATTCTGCGCATGTCTCATATTTAACTCAAGACGAATAGTGTCAAGAAGCGCCTGACTGCTCATTGGCTCGACTACACCACTTGTGCCAAGCACAGAAATGCCGCCAACAATTCCAAGGCGTGGGTTAAATGTTTTTTCTGCCAGCTCGACTCCCTTTGGAATAGAAATAATAACCTTTAAAGCGCCCTTATAATCTGCCATGCGGCAAACCTCTAATACCTCAGACTCAATCATCTGGCGCGGCACATGATTGATTGCAGCATTTCCAACCGGCTGATCCATGCCCGGTCTTGTGACACGGCCAACGCCAATTCCGCCGTCAATCTCGACGGTTGCATGGAGTGCTGTCGTTTCTGTTTGTTTTTCTTCTTGTAGAGAATTTTCTGTCTGGGACGTTTTTGAACGTTCTGTGTAAGCTACCTCTGCATAGACAAGCGCACCAGTCGTAATATCAGGATCATCTCCTCCATCCTTTTCAACCGCACAGCTAACGCTTTTCTCTTTTCTGGTAATCTCTAACAGCTTTGTCTCAAACACGATGCCTTTTGGTGTTACAATAGAGATTGTTTCTTTTTTCTTTCCTGTCAAAAGCATGTAGGCAGCTGCCTTAGAGGCTGCTGCCGCACAGCTTCCTGTCGTAAATCCGTACCTCATACGCATTTTCGTCCAGAAAGTTCATAGAGAACTGCATTGCAGATAGCTGCTGCCACATTGCTTCCACCTTTTCTTCCTTTATTTATAATATAAGGAATGTCAGTCTCCATGATTTCTTCTTTTGCTTCCACTACGTTCACAAATCCTACTGGAACACCTATTATAAAGGCTGGCTTATATAATCCTGCCTGGTACATTTCATAAAGCTTCATCAGCGCAGTCGGTGCATTTCCTACCACAAAGATAGTAGGTTTGTGGTAGGAAGCAGCAATCTCCATGCTGACAGCTGCACGCGTTGTTTTCTGCTCCTTTGCCAGTTTTGCTACTGTCTCATCTGCCATAAGACATTTTGCTTCACATCCAAAGGCGGCTAATGTTTTTTTATTGATTCCAGACAATGCCATATTTGTATCTGTCACAATAGATGCTCCGCTTTTTATAAGTTCCTTTAGCTTATCAAGCGCACCTTCTGAAAATACAAGTGTATGCGCATAATCAAAATCGGCTGTCGTATGGATGGCGCGGCATATCACTGGTGCCAAATTCGGATCAAGTGAAAGACCCCGTTCCTTTAATTCTGCTCTAATGATTTCAAAGCTGTGTTTTTCAATTTCACTTGGAAGCACATAGTTTGTCTTCATAACTTACTCCTTTTTCTTTAAAAATCCTTATCGTATAAGTAGGATCGACTTTTGAGCTTGCGACTTTGAGATAAAAAATAATCCCACCAGCAAAAAAGCTGACGGGATTTTCTAATTATCGAACAATTGTATCTTTGGTCAGATCCTTGATGACCTCTCCTGCTAAAATCAGTCCTGCCACTGGCGGCACAAATGCAACACTTCCTGGAATGTCTCTTCTCTCGGTACACTTATGTTCTGTTCCTGGAGGGCATACACAGTGAGAACGACAGCTTACGCTCATATCTTCCAATGGACGCACTGGCTTTTCAGTTGAATAGACAACCTTTAACTTCTTGACACCGCGCTTTTTTAACTCATGGCGCATAACCTTTGCAAGAGGACACATCGTTGTCTTATAAATATCGGCAACATGAAATTGTGTAGGATCAAGCTTGTTTCCTGCACCCATGCAGCTAATCACAGGAACACCTGCCGCCTGTGCACGCATGATGATTTCGATCTTTGCTGTAACAGTATCAACCGCATCAACCACATAGGAATATTCAGAGAAATCAAATTCATGCGCATTCTCAGGCAAATAAAAGCACTGGCGCATCTCTACCTTCGCATCTGGATTGATCTCCAGAATACGATCTCTCATAACCTCTACCTTATATTTTCCGATTGTCTTTCTCGTTGCTATAATCTGACGGTTGATGTTAGTTAAGCATACTTTATCATCATCTACAATTACAAAAGAACCGACACCACTTCTTGCAAGTGCTTCTACCACATAGCCGCCAACACCGCCAATGCCAAAAATGGCTACTTTAGCTCCTGCAAGCGCATCCATTCCCTCTTTTCCCAATAAAAGCTGTGTTCTTGAAAACTGATTTAACATTTCTTTCCTGCCTTTTCCTTTTGCATGTTTCTCTATCTCTGCCTTTGGTATCTTAGCATTGATAAACTACCATGTCAATAGGTTTATCATTGGGGGCACCTTCTAGTTTTGTGAAAGCATTACAGTTCACGGATATATGTTACGAAAACCCTTCGGTGCAATGATTTCGTCTCCGGACCAAACTCAGCAGGCTCCTTTTATGTTCTTTCTTATCATACATTACTTTGAAAGACCTGCTTCAAGTGTCCGGCTCGTGAAATCCATTCACCTTAGTGCTTTGCTATAAATATTGGCTAATCCGTGAACTGCAATCTTTGGAATATTTTTAAGATTTAATATCTTACCCTTGTCTTCATTATAGATTACCAGTATAATATAATCAAATACATATACTTTTATAGTTATTATAGTGTTTAAGTTATAGTATTTTTAATATTTTTTACAAAAAAACACGATAAGGATGGTATTTTTATGTTTCAGGGAATGGAATATGTTTACCAAGTTTACAAGGATAAAAGTTTTTCAAAAGCAGCTGCGAACCTTTTTATTTCACAGCCTTCTTTAAGTGCTAATGTAAAACGAGTAGAAAAAAAGGTTGGTTTTCCTATTTTTGACCGCAGCACAAAGCCGCTTTCTTTGACGGAGTGCGGAAAAGAATACATCCGATGCGTGGAAGAAATTCTCGCAGTGGAAAAGGGATTTTCGCAGTTTGTCTATGATTTTGACAATTTGGAAACAGGAACTTTAACGCTTGGTGGTAGCAATCTATTTTCATCCTGGATTTTGCCATCTCTCATCTCAAACTTTGCATCACGTTACCCAAACATTAGAATCAATTTAATTGAAGAAAATACAACACAGTTAACTGAACTTTTGCAGAAGGGTATTGTCGATTTGATTTTAGATAACACAACTCTTGACTCTGCTATCTTTGACAGCAAATTATATAAAGAAGAACATCTTGTGTTGGCTGTTCCACACTCTTTTTCAATCAACAGCGAATTAACCTCCTTTCAGATTCCAAATGATCTGATTGAACGAAAAGATTTCCAGATGGATTCTGTGCCAGTTGTTCCGCTTCGTTTATTTTCAGATCTTCCATTTATTATGCTGCGAAATGAAAATGATACTGGCAGACGTGCCCGTCTAATTTGTCAGGACAACAATTTCAAACCCAATATCATTTTAAATATGGATCAGCAGATGACTGCTTACAACATCTGCCAATCTGGTCTTGGAATCTGCTTTATCGGTGATATTATTTTAAGCCGTATTCCGCGCAACAAAAATGTAGTCTATTATCGGCTGCCTACGCAGCATAATACAAGATGCGTCTGCTTCTATTGGAAAAAAGGACGTTATTTTTCGCGTGCCATGGAAGAATTTTTAAATGGATGCTGTCGTATGGATGAATCTTCCAGTGTATTTACATGAATAGTTGAGTGCTCAATTCTCATAAAAAATGGGCTGCAACCTGTTTTCACAGATTACAGCCCATTTTTATTTTTACCTTAAAAGGTTACTTAATTACTTATTGTTTAATGCAGCCTGTGCAGCAGCCAGTCTTGCGATCGGCACACGGAACGGTGAGCAGGAAACATAGTTTAAGCCTACCTTATGGCAGAACTCTACGGAGCTTGGATCTCCACCGTGCTCACCACAGATACCGCACTTTAAGTTCGGTCTGGTAGCGCGTCCCTTTTCAACTGCCATCTTAACCAGCTGGCCTACGCCCTCCTGATCAAGTCTTGCAAATGGATCGGACTCGTAGATCTTAGCCTTGTAGTAGGAATCTAAGAACTTACCTGCATCATCACGAGAGAAACCAAAGGTCATCTGAGTCAGGTCGTTTGTACCAAATGAGAAGAACTCAGCTTCCTCAGCGATCTTATCAGCGGTCAGTGCGGCACGCGGAATCTCGATCATGGTACCGATATGATACTGCATGTCGGAATTCTTTTCCTTCTTAACCTGCTCTGCAACTTCTACAACAACGTCCTTAACGAACTTCAGCTCTTTCTTCTCGCCTACTAACGGAATCATGATCTCTGGAACGATGTCATAACCCTTCTCCTGTGCAACTTCGATAGCAGCTTCCATAACGGCTCTTGTCTGCATCTTAGCGATCTCAGGATAGGTAACAGCCAGACGGCAGCCACGATGTCCCATCATTGGGTTGAACTCATGAAGTGCATCGCAGATAGCTTTGATCTGTTCAACAGTCTTGCCCTGTGCGTCAGCCAGTTTCTTAATATCTTCTTCCTCAGTAGGAACGAACTCATGCAGAGGCGGATCCAGGAAACGGATGGTAACTGGGTTGCCTTCCAGAGCTTCGTACAGCTTCTCGAAATCTCCCTGCTGCTCAGGTAAGATCTTCTCCAGAGCTGCTTCTCTTTCTTCTACTGTTTCAGAGCAGATCATCTCACGGAATGCATCAATTCTGTTGCCTTCAAAGAACATATGCTCTGTACGGCAAAGACCGATACCTTCTGCGCCAAGCTCTCTAGCCTTTGCAGCATCTCTAGGAGTATCTGCATTGGTACGAACCTGTAATCTTCTATATTTGTCAGCCCATGCCATGATTCTTCCGAACTCACCAGCGATGGTAGCATCTACAGTTGGGATAATGCCATCGTAGATCTTACCGGTAGAACCATCAATAGACAGCCAGTCACCTTCATGGTATTCTTTTCCAGCCAGAACGAACTTCTTGTTCGCTTCGTCCATAATGATATCGGAGCAGCCGGATACACAGCAGGTACCCATACCACGTGCAACTACTGCTGCATGGCTGGTCATACCACCGCGGACAGTCAGGATACCCTGAGCAGCCTTCATACCTTCAATATCTTCAGGAGAGGTCTCCAGACGAACCAGAACTACCTTCTCGCCTTTTGCCTTCCAAGTCTTTGCATCTTCTGCTGTAAATACGATCTTACCGCAGGCAGCACCTGGTGAAGCAGCCAGTGCCTTAGCTACAGGCTCAGCCTTCTTAAGTGCAGCAGCGTCAAACTGAGGATGAAGCAGTGTATCCAGGTTACGTGGATCGATCATCTTAACTGCTTTCTTCTCATCGATCATGCCTTCGTCAACTAAGTCGCAGGCGATCTTTAATGCAGCCTTTGCAGTTCTCTTACCATTACGGGTCTGTAACATGTACAGCTTTCTGTCCTCAATGGTGAACTCCATATCCTGCATATCTCTATAGTGGTCTTCCAGAGTATGGCAGATACCTACGAACTGCTCATAAACTTCTGGCATAACTTCCTTTAACTGGTCGATCTTCTGAGGTGTACGCACACCAGCTACTACGTCTTCGCCCTGTGCATTCATCAGGAACTCGCCCATTAAGTGCTTCTCACCAGTTGCTGGGTCACGGGTAAATGCAACACCAGTACCGGAGGTCTCACCCATGTTACCAAATGCCATCATCTGTACGTTTACTGCAGTACCCCAGGAATATGGGATATCGTTGTCACGACGGTAAACATTTGCTCTTGGGTTATCCCATGAACGGAATACAGCCTTGATTGCTTCCATTAACTGCTCCTTAGGATCAGTTGGGAAATCTTTTCCGATCTTCTCTTTATATTCAGCCTTGAACTGCTCAGCCAGATCATGCAGATCTTCTGCAGTCAGCTCAACGTCCTGCTTAACGCCTTTTTCAGCTTTCATCTTGTCGATGAGCTCTTCAAAGTATTTCTTTCCGACTTCCATAACAACATCGGAGAACATCTGGATAAATCTTCTGTAGCAGTCCCAAGCCCAACGTGGATTGCCGGACTTCTTAGCCAGAACCTCTACTACTTCTTCATTCAGACCTAAGTTCAGGATGGTGTCCATCATACCAGGCATGGATGCTCTAGCACCGGAACGAACGGAAACCAGAAGTGGATTTTCCTTATCACCAAACTTCTTGCCGGTGATCTCTTCCATCTTTCCGATATATTCCATGATCTGGCCCATGATCTCGTCATTGATCTTTCTGCCATCTTCATAGTACTGTGTACAAGCTTCTGTTGTAATTGTAAATCCCTGAGGAACCGGTAAACCAAGATTTGTCATCTCAGCCAGGTTTGCACCTTTACCTCCTAAAAGATTTCTCATGTTTGCATTGCCTTCACTGAACAAGTAAACCCACTTTGTTGCCATAAGTCTTTTCCTCCTCTGATATAGCAGTCCGCCAGGCCCCTTTCACCTGACGTTTGCCGACTTAGCTTAACTTAGGGCGGAACCAATGACTCCCTTCGTCCGTCCAACGTGTTTATTATATCACAAAGTTTTTTTCAGTAAACCCTTTTGGAGGCAAAACTTTGAAAAAATTTGTTAATTTTACTGTAAAAACCAGTGTAAGCGCTTCCACTTTCTGTCATTTTCACATATCCGTTGTTGGTTCGTATTTGCGAATGTGCATTGTATACAAAAGCATTTATTCGTGCCCCAGACGCTTCTTTGATGTGTCTGGAAAGAAAAAAGTTCCGCCTGCTGACGCAGACGGAACGCTCGTTAGTGGCTTGGGAAAAATAAATGTCTCCTTCGCAGCCGCTTGTTTTATTCCAAATGCTTCACTCGCATTTCCGTGCTAACGCACTCTACTGCCTGCTTGCACAGGCAAAATGCTCGTTAATGGTCCAAGAAAAACAAATGCCGCTTTTAGCGGCGCTTGTTTTTCTCTTGGACTCATTATATCTTAAACCGATACCCCACTCCCCAGATAGTCTCAATATACTGAGGCTTTGCTGTATTAAACTCGATCTTCTCTCTTATCTTTTTAATATGCACTGTTACAGTGGCAATATCTCCAATGGATTCCATATCCCAGATTTTGGAGAAAAGCTCTTCTTTTGTAAATACATGGTTGGGATTTTGTGCCAGGAAGGAAAGCAGGTCGAATTCCTTGGTTGTAAAGGTCTTTTCTTCCCCGTTTACCCACACTCTTCTGGCAGTCTTGTCGATCTTAAGACCGCGGATCTCGATGATCTCATTTGCCGGCTGGCCGCTTCCTACCAGGCGCTCATATCTTGCCATATGGGCTTTTACTCTGGCTACCATTTCACTTGGACTGAATGGCTTGGTGATGTAATCGTCAGCTCCCAGTCCCAGTCCGCGGATCTTGTCAATATCTTCTTTCTTTGCGGAAACCATGATAATAGGGGTATTTTTCACCTCACGTACCCGGCGGCAGATCTCAAAACCATCGGTTCCCGGAAGCATCAGATCCAGGATCAGCAGGTCATATTCCTCTTTTAATGCCCGTTCTAAACCGTCTGTACCATTATTTTCTATTTCTACTTCAAAGCCTGACAGCTCCAGATAATCCTTTTCCAGCTCTGCAATGCTTTCCTCATCTTCTACGATCAGTATTTTACTCATTCCTGCACAACCTCCTGATATTTTCTTAAAACAAAGTGCACCTCTGTTCCGATTCCCTCTTTACTGGTAGCCCAGATACGGCCACCGTGATCCTCAATGATCTTTCGCACAATGGACAGACCGATACCGCTTCCGCCCTGGGAAGAATTTCTGGAAGAGTCGGTGCGGTAGAACCGGTCAAAGATATTTGGCAGATCTTTGGCTGCAATTCCTTTTCCATTGTCCTCGATCTCCACCTGGATGAAATCCCCGTCATCCTTGATGCGGATATTGATAATACCTTTTTTCTTGTCCAGATATTTCACAGAATTGCTGATGATATTGTTGATCACACGCTTCATCTGCTCTGCATCGGCAATGACCACTACGTCTTCATCTACGTAGTTAAAATATCCCAGTTCAATACCTCTTGCTTCCATATCCAGTCCCACTTCTTCCACGCAGTCCCTGAAATACTGGGAAACATTGATCTTGGAGAATGTATATGGGATCTTGTTGGTATCGATCTTAGAATAGAATGTCAGCTCATCGATGAGGCGGTCCATGTCATTAGCTTTATTATAAATGGTCCTGATGTATTTATCCAGCTTTTCCGGTGAAGATGCCACTCCGTCCATAATACCTTCCACATAGCCCTTAATAGCTGTGATCGGTGTCTTTAAGTCATGGGAAATATTGCTGATCAGCTCTTTGCTTTCTTTGTCATACTGGACTTTTTCCTCTGCACTTTCTTTTAAGCGCATACGCATTTCTTCAAAGTCCTGGCAAAGATGGCCGATTTCATCATCTGCGTCCACATCCAGGGTAAATTCCAGATTGCCGTCGCTGATCTTCTTGGTAGCTTCCTGAAGCTTGTTTAAGGGGCTTAAAATAGACTGATAAACCCAGAACGTCAGGGTAATTCCGGCGATCAGAAGGATCATAACACCTAAAAAGAGCATTTCCCGGATCATGGATTTTACTTCCGGCAGCAGATCATCTACATTGGAAATAATAAATACGCTTCCTTCTGTCTTATCCGGGAACTGAAAATCCATCTGCTTTACCAGATGCTGGCTCTCGCCGTCTAAGTAGATACCGCCCTCTAAATCTCCCTGAAGGATATCAAATTCCGGCAGCTGCTCACACAGCTGGGTCTTATTTTCCTCGTCTGCATCACCAAAATAAATGATGTCGGTTCCCTTTCGCACTACCAGATAAGCATAATGCTTCTGAAGTTCCGCATTGACCTCATCTAAATGACTGCTGTCTTCATATAATTCAGGCTTTTTATCCAGTTCTTCCCGGATCACCTGCTGTACCCGGCGGGTCAGACGGTTAAATACCTGGGTAGAATTACCATTTAAAAGATCCACCTGTTCCGTCAGACCATACTCTTTTGTAAAGGAACGTGCCTGATGATCATTGATGGCAAAAAAGGACACAAAAATAAGAAGCATGGGAACAATGGTGATGATCATAAATGCAACCGCTAAGCGGGTCTTTAGTTTCATAAGTAAGGACCTCCAATGGACTCATTATATCATACTTCCTCACTATCATTTATAAAATCATTCTAAAATCAGCGAACACGTCACTGGCGCGTTCTCAATATACATAGCAAAATGCCCGCTTCCCCAAAACAGGAAAACGGGCATTTTTAATTTAAAGTTTAACTTAAATCTCAATTAGAACATAAACTTATCAGCAAAGTAATCCTTTAACTCAGCGATCGGGATACGAACCTGCTCCATGGTGTCTCTGTCACGGACAGTTACTGCATGGTCTTCTTCAGAGTCAAAGTCATAGGTTACGCAGAATGGAGTACCGATCTCATCCTGTCTTCTGTAACGCTTACCGATGTTTCCTCTGTCATCGAATTCGCAGTTGAAGTACTTGCTCAGTTCAGCGTATACCTTTTCTGCTCCTTCGTTTAACTTCTTGGACAGTGGCAGAACGCCTACCTTTACAGGTGCCAGAGCCGGGTGGAAGTGAAGGACAGTTCTTACATCACCTTCTCCGATCTCTTCTTCGTCATATGCTGCACACAGGAATGCTAAGGTTACACGGTCAGCACCCAGTGAAGGCTCGATTACATATGGGATATATTTTTCCTTGCTCTCATCATCAAAGTAAGTCATATCCTGTCCGGATACAGTCTGATGCTGGGTCAGATCATAGTCAGTTCTGTCTGCAATACCCCAAAGCTCGCCCCAGCCAAATGGGAACTGGAATTCCAGGTCAGTAGTAGCCTTGCTGTAGAAGCACAGTTCTTCTGGAGAATGGTCTCTTGCACGCATTTCATCTGGCTTAATGCCTAATTTCTGCAGCCAGTCGATGCAGTACTGTTTCCAGTAAGCAAACCACTCAAGGTCAGTACCTGGTTTGCAGAAGAATTCAAGCTCCATCTGCTCAAACTCTCTGGTACGGAAAGTAAAGTTACCAGGTGTGATCTCGTTACGGAAGGACTTACCGATCTGTCCGATACCAAATGGAACTTTCTTTCTGGAAGTTCTCTGTACATTCTTGAAGTTTACAAAAATACCCTGAGCAGTCTCTGGACGAAGGTATACAGTATTCTTAGCATCCTCGGTTACACCCTGGAATGTCTTGAACATCAGGTTGAACTGACGGATATCTGTAAAGTCGTGAGCACCACAGCTTGGGCAGCAGATATGCTTGTCTTCGATGTACTGCTTCATCTGTTCCTGGGACCAGCCGTCTACAGAACCTTCGATCTCAATGCCATGCTCATCGTTATAATCTTCGATCAGCTTGTCAGCGCGGAAACGTTCTTTACACTGCTTACAGTCCATCAGAGGATCGGAGAAACCGCCCAGATGTCCGCTGGCTACCCATGTCTGGGAGTTCATTAAGATGGCACAGTCAACACCTACGTTATAAGGGCTTTCCTGTACGAATTTCTGCCACCAGGCTTTCTTTACGTTGTTCTTCAGCTCAACGCCCAGATTACCGTAATCCCAGGTATTTGCAAGACCGCCATAGATCTCAGAACCTGGATATACAAAACCTCTGTTTTTTGCAAGAGCTACGATTTTTTCCATTGTCTTTTCCATATCAGTATCCTCTCTCTTTACAAGCATTCTGCAGATCCGTGGACCACTCATCTGCAAACTGCCATTTTTACTTAGTTACGATTACACTTGTTCCGGAACCTGTCTTTATAAAATGTCCGTCATGGACATCACAGCCTCCGTCTGCATCCAGCAAGTCAGCCTCTGTCTGGACCATTCCTTCTCCCTGTAAAACAACAGCAAAGGAACCGGTCGCCAAAGCAGCTTCATAGTCCACACCTGCAGCTTTCAGATCTTCTGAAAGTTCCTTCGGTGTGCCGGTTTTAATTTCCGTAAAAGGCATGGTATCATCTCCTATTTCACTGGCAAAGTCCACAAGACTTTCCCCACTGTCATAAGAGGTGATAAGAACTGCTTTTCCCTTTTCCAGACTTCCTGAAACCAGAGTTACCGGCTCTTTTGAGCTTTCTGTCCCATTGGCTTCATTGTATTCCTTTATCTTTTCAGATGCAAAGTCTAAAAGTTCCTCTTTGGAATAGCTGCCGCCTTCATACGTTTCCACGCTGACCCACTGAAGGTTACCATCTTTTGTAATATAAAGACAGCTTTCTTCTGTTTCCGGTCCTTTTGCGTTTTTTGCAGATAAGCCTTCGCAGCCTCCAAGCATAAGCACTGCTGTCAGAACAACAGCCGCCGCAAGAAGTTTTTTCTTCATTCTCTTCCTAATTCCTTTCAGACATATGGCATATTATATCCTCTGAATGGCATAATTTCAAGCCCTTTAGCTCATTTTCAGCTAACCGGACGGGCCGTTTTTCCCCCGGAGAGCACTTCCAGGATCTCTAAGGACTTAAACTCATGGTGTATGTATTCATCCATGGCATGCTGCACTTCCCTGGAAAATTCCCTCAAAACATCTTCTTTCAGTGTAAATGTATACAGGGAACCTAAGGGAGTCGCGATCACATACTGCCACGCATAAACGCAGGACTCCGACACTCTTCCTTCCGGCTCCTGTGTATACACACCGTTAATGACCATGGCACGAAGTTCAAAAATGCGCCGTACCAGCGGATTTGGCAGAGCCTCTTTGCTTAATGCCTTTAAAGACACATACAAAAGATTTAAAAGCTCCGTTCCGTCCATATTTTCATCGGAAAGCCAGGAAGCCACTTCCAGAAAATAAGCCCCATAGCAGGCTCCTTCCATATCTGCTGACAACTCATCAAAGTAATTGGTGATCTGGGCAGACTGGAGATTGTAGGCAGATCTTCCTTCATATACCTGAAAGGTTCCAAAAGAAAAAGGCCGGCTTGCTGCCATCAGGCTGCTTCCCGGTCTTCTCACACCATGAGCAAAGGCGGTTATCTTTCCTTTTTCCCGGGTCAGAAGCACCAGCCGTCTGTCATAGTCACCGGAGGGTGCGCTTAAAAGGACCATTCCTGTAACACTTAAAACATCCCGCATGCTGCGCCCTCCTTTCTTATTTCATGTACTCTCGGAATCTTTTTGTACTTGATTTTGCGAGAAGATTTTTTGTCAGTT
>OGZV01002359.1_pt1 | contig 15028 bp, 9 predicted proteins | sample 1576861 | NCBI WGS metagenome assembly OGZV01 (sample SAMEA3541501, study PRJEB24748) | human gut metagenome | biome: human gut; feature: human-associated habitat; material: faeces | place: China | collected 2012
AGCGGGGCAGGAACGCCAGCTCCCGGCTTTGCCGGTCGGCAGCTTCCAGCAGCGTGTCCAGCGTCAGGCCGCAGAGCTTCTGCAAAAAGTTCAGCTCACTGTTCAGGGCGGCCTCCATCACAGGGGAGAGCTGGCCCGCAGCGGCCTGCCGCACACAGAAGGTCTCGGTCTCCAGCACGGCGTTGGAAAGATAATCGCCCAGATTGGTGGTGTGGGCAAACAGGGCGGCTTCAAAGGCGGCCACAGCATCGCACAGGGCACGGATGCAGGGGGTCTGCACATCTTTACCGGTGGGGTCGGCGTTATCGCCGCCGTTGCCAATAATCAGCAGGTCGCACCCGGCCAGTGCCGCCTGCACACAGCCCTGTGGTGCGCCGTACTGGTCCAGAATGGCGTGCATCTGCAAGCCGTCACTGATGACAAGCCCCTGGTACCCCAGTTGCCCACGCAGCACGCCCTGGATGACGGGCGCGGACATGGAGCAGGGCGTATCGGTGTCATCCAGCGCGGGGAAGCAGACATGCGATACCATCACGCTGGCAAGGTCCTCTGACATCGCGCGGCAGAAGGGCGTTAAGCAGCTATTCATCAATGTGTCACGCGGGGTATTGTCCACCACAAAGCCGAAGTGTGTATCGGCACCGGTCTGCTCATGGCCGGGGAAATGTTTGCCGCAGGCCAGCACCCCGGCATCCCGCAGGCCGCGGGCCATGGCGCAGCCATAATCCGCGATGGATTGCACAGTTTGCCCATAATAACGGCGTTCCGCAGGGCCGGAAAGAGTATCCAGCACCGGCGCACAGTCCAGATTAATACCCAGTGCCCGCAGCTCACCGCCCATCATACGCCCAACTTTGTAGGCGTTGGCGGGATCGCCCGTGCGGGCAATGACCATGGCGCTGGGAAAAACCGTGGCTTCGCTGCGCAGGCGGGTAACACAGCCGCCCTCCTGGTCGATGGCGATAAGAGCAGGCAGACCGTTTTCCGCCATGACGGTGTGCTGGATCTCAGCGTTCAACTGCGCCAGCGCGGCCCGCCCGGCACAGTTTTTGCCAAACAAAATAACGTTGCCGATATGATTTTTGCGTAAAAATTCCCGCGTGCCCGCATCCATGCGGGATACCTCGATACTGGCCAGGATCATCTGGCCGATCTTTTCTTCCAATGTCATGCGGGAAAGGAGATTATCAATCGTGGTAGGCATAGGGCACCTCGAAAACAGGTAGGAGTTAGGAGTTGATGTGAATTAGAAATTAGCAATGAGAGATTAGGAATTGGCGGTAGGAAAAAGTCTAAGGCAATACCGCATAATTCTAAGTGCCGATGCGGCGAGCGAGGTGCGGCAGATGCTAAGCCAAAAGCGCAGATAATACTGGATGCTGCAAAGGTGAGCGCCGCCAGTGGCGGAAACAGCGAACCGAAGCAGGGGCAGCGGTCGCAGAGTGCGAGGGGCTTTTGCCCCCGAAGCACGATGCGGGTACCGCAACCCGACATTATCGAGCATTTTGGCAACGCAGATGCCGTGCCGCAGCCGCCGGAGCGGTGCTTAAGCCGTAAGGCGGGAATTGTGCGGTGTTGCCTTAGGTTTGCCGGTTGTTAAAAAGTGCGATTGGCTATTAAATGTTTTGTAGGGCGCGATGACCTCATCGCGCCGGGGCTTGCCACGAGGTAATCAAGAAATATGTACTTACCTTGCCACACCTCAAATTACTGATTTCTCATTACTCATTCCTAATTATTTTGTATCAGGCCTTAATGCATCGTAACTCCTAACTTCAAACTTGCAATCGCCCCGCCAATGATTCCTGCGGTGTTGCGGTGGGCGGCAAGGCGGAGGGTGGGCTGGGGGTTGGCGTGCAGGCGGGCCAAAGTGGTGTGGCAGGCATCCAGCAGAAAATCGCCTGCCTCGCTGATGCCACCGCCCAGGGCTACGACCTCCGGCGCAAAAATGGAGTTGAGGGAAACAATGCCGGTGCAAAGCTCGTGCACATACTGGGCAAACACGGCCTGCGCCGCAGCATTGCCGCTGCGGGCGCGGGCAATCAGGTCGGCGGGGGACTCGCCGCCGGCCATGCGGATCAACGCGGTGGCCGAAGCGTACTGTTCAAAGCAGCCGCACTGGCCGCAGGGGCAGGGCAGACCGTCGCTGTGGGTGATGATATGCCCCAGTTCCGGGGCCAACCCGGTGGGGCTGCGCCAGCACTGCCCATTGATGACAATGCCCCCGCCAATGCCGGTACCCAGGGTGAGCAGAATACCTGTCTGTACATTTTGCAGTGCACCGGAACGCATTTCGGCCAACATTGCCGCGTGGCCATCGTTAATGACCACCGCGGGTAGACCGGACGCCCGGCGCAGCAACGCAGCAAGGGGCACATCTACCCATGCCAGATTATCCGCCGTAATGGTTTCGCGCGCAGCGTTCAGCGTGCCGGGCGCACCGGCCCCAATAGCCGCAACGTGATACGGTTCCAACTGCGCCGCAATCAGCGCGGCGGCTTCGGCAGGTTCTTTGGGTGTGGGGCGGCTCCACTGCTGCAAAAGGTTCAGCTGTTCATCAAAAATGCCGAACTTAATGCTTGTACCGCCAATATCAATACCGGAAAGAAACATAGTTGAACCTCGATGGAGCGTTGTGGAGAGTTAGAAATTAGTAATGAGAAATGAGAAATTTGAGGGTGAGCGGAGCGAAGAGAAAAAAGAATAACGAATAAATAATAAAGAATAATGTTGGTGGACCGCGGCGCGCTGCGCCGCTCAGGAGATATCAGGTTCGTTGTTTATTAAAACGTACCTTGGCCCACAAAACGTTCTGAATTCGCGGGATAGATGTCACAACATCTTTATAACGTGGAATAGGGCACTGTCTCGGTGGGGTCGGGTACCCCCGCCCTACCGTAAGACAAAGCCTTGCACCATTCTGCAAATTGCGGTATAGCGTCCCCGTTAGCCGATGACGAATCTCATCCTCACAAGCAATTCCTAATTACTCATTGCTAATTTCTAATGATTTCATACCGGACCTTGCCGCGCCGCCAACTCCTAACTCCTCCCTCCTAACTATCTCGCCATACCCTCTCCACCTGCCATCCTTCGCTCCATCCCACCAGCACGGCGGGGTGGCCGGGGTGGATGGTGCGGGGCAGGCCGAGCAGGGCGGCGGGGGTGGTAGATGCCATCAGGCAGGCGTCCTGTGCGGGGATCCCAATGCTCTGCAAATTGCGCACTGCACCGTCCAGATAAACACCGCCACCGTCCAGGGTGCCGTTTGCGCAGCGGCTCACACCGTTTTGCACAATATAATCTTGCCCGGCCACGGTGTAGCGTCCATCGGGCAGACCATGGGTAGCCACACTGTCGGATACGGCAATCATCGCTTCAGGGCCTTTCATATGGTAGACAAGCTGCAAAGCGGCGGGGGGCAGGGGAACCAGATCGCAGATGCACTCGGTGGTCACGTTAGGATCCAGCAGAGCGGCGGCCACCACACCGGGGTCGCGGTGGCGCAGGGGGCGGCAGGCGTTGAAGGTATGGCACAGACCTGTAAATCCAGCAGAAAAAGCACGCTGGGCGGTCTCGTAATCAGCATCGGTGTGCCCGGCCTGCACCCGGATACCTCGCGCCGCCAGAGCTGCGCCAAGTTCCAGCGCACCGGGAAGTTCTGGGGCAAGGGTCACCTGCCGGATGACGGATTCATACCCCTGTACCAGCGTCTGGTACGCGGCGAGGGTTGGCGGCAGCAGCGCGGCGGGTGGCATGGCACCGGGACGTTCGGGACTCAAAAAGGGTCCTTCCAGATGAACACCCAAAATATGCGCGCCGGGCAGTTTGCCTGCGGCCTGCTGCTGCATGGCGGTTTGTACCACCGCCAGCGCCCGGCGCATGGTGGGCAGCGGCTCCGCACCAAGGGTGAGCAGCACATCCGTTACGCCGTGGCACAGCAGGATGGTCAGGAACTCGGGCAGGGGGCGTTCATTCAGCTCCGGGTCAAAGCCCTGGCCGCCGTGGCAGTGCAGGTCAACCAGTCCGGGTGTTAAGGCCCAGACAGAAAAATCGGCCGGACCCCCGCCACCAATGGCAGTGATCTGGCCGTCTTCGACCGTCACGGTCTGATTGGCTAGGAATGTACGGCCCACCAGAAGTTTTTGAGCAAAAATTTTCATGGTAAGCACCAGTGTTAGTTAGGAGTTAGGAATTAGGAGGTAGGAGTTCATATGAATTAGAAATGAGCAATGAGAAATTAGGAATTTGTGGTGGAGTATAGGCGTATTACAATTTTTGATTGTCGTACCGTGAACGCTGGCGCGATGAGGGCAGCGCACCCTACAGGATGTTATATGGTTCATCACTCAGCTTCAAATAGCAGCAAACCTAATATTTCCTGAGCGGCGCAAGTGCGCCGCGGTCCACCAGCATTATTCTTTTTTAATTATTCATTCAATTCCTAATTACTCATTCCTAATTGTTAATTCTGAATTATAGGTTGTTCAGCGCTTCCGCAATTCTCCCATGTGTTTTTTCCAGTCTTGCTTCCGCGGTGGGGGCGTCAATTTTACAGAGAATCATCAGGATAGCGGTTTTGGCGCTGTAACCGCACTGCTCCAGGGCGTTGCGGGCGGCAACACTGTCGGCACCGGTGGCGGTGCGCACAATGCGTACACAGCGCTCCACCAGCTTTTCGTTGCTGGCGCGCACATCAACCATCAGGTTGCCATACACTTTGCCCAGCTTGATCATGGTGGCGGTGGAAAGCATGTTCAGCACCATTTTTTGGGCAGTGCCGCTTTTCAGGCGGGTGGAACCGGTAATAACTTCCGGCCCCGGCATGGGGGAAATGCCAATGTCAGCCCGGGTGTCTACCTCACTGCCGGGGCAGCAGGTTACACTGATGACCGCTGCGCCAAGGCTGTGGGCATACTCCATCGCACCCAGCACATAGGGGGTGCGGCCGCTGGCGGCAATACCGCACAGAACATCCTTCTGGCTGAAATTCAGCTTTTCCAAGTCTTCTTTGCCAAGGTCGCGGTTGTCCTCGGCGCCCTCCACCGGGATCAGCATGGCGCGCTGGCCGCCCGCAATAACGGCATCCACCATATCGCGCCCGGCGCTGAATGTAGGCAGGCATTCGGCTGCATCCAGCACGCCAAGACGGCCGGAAGTACCACATCCGCAATAAATCAGCCGTCCGCCTTTTTGCAGCGCGGCGTAAATCACATCCACAGCTGCAGCGATCTGCGGCAGAACCACTTCCACCGCTTCGGCTACTTTTTTGTCCTCCTGGTTCATCAGGCGGACGATCTCAAGCGTTGAAACCTCATCAATATGGCTGGTTGCCGGGTTCCGCTGCTCAGTTGAAATATGATCCAGTTTTACCATAAACAATTCCTCGCATTTGGCAGGTGTAGAGCCCTGCCTGCTGTGCGGCGGGCATTAACCCTTGACGCCGCCGACAGTAAGGCCCTTGACGAAGTATTTTTGCAGGAAGGGATACAGGATGATGATGGGCAGGGTGGAAACAATGATAACGGCAGACTTGATGGCAATACCCAGGGAGGATTTATCCGCAGAGCCTGCACCATCGCCAACCATGGCAGTGCCGTTGACAATGTTGCGCAGGAACAGCATAACGGGGTACTGCTCCTTATTGAGGTAGATCAAAGAATTGAACCAGTCGTTCCAGAAGAACACCGCATAATACAGGCCGACCGTTGCAATGGCAGCGGTGGAAAGCGGCACAATGATGCGGCGCAGAATGCCCCAATAGCCCAGGCCGTCAATAAGAGCAGCTTCCTCCAGCTCGTGCGGGAGAGATTTGAAAGAGTTGATCATGATGATCAGGTTGAACTGGCTGATGCAGAAGGGGAGCAGCATAGCCCAGCGGGTGCCGGTCAGGTGCAAAGAGGATACCAGCAGGTAGTTGGGGATCATGCCGCCGGCAAAAAACATCGAGATAACAACGATCTTCATGAAAACCTTGTGGCCCATCAGGTTGTCTTTGGACAGGGGATAGGCGAACATGATCGTCATCAACATAGCGATGGTAGTACCGCCGATGGTATAAATAAAGGTATTGCCATATGCCTGGAAAAAGTTGGGGTAGGTGAAGATCTGCTTGTAAGCATCCAGGTTAAAGCCGACTGGCCAGAACAGGACCTGGTTGTTGATGATGGCTTTGGAACTGGAGAAGGACAGCGCTGCCATATACACAAACGGCAAAAAGCAGACAAGCAGGGTAAAGATCATGACCAGGTTGACAATGGTGTCAAAAACGACGTTTTCTTTTGTTTTATAATACTTGCTCATCTTTTTGCCTCACTTAATACAGGCTTTCGTCCGTCAGCTTTTTGCTGATTGCGTTGGAGCCTGAAACCAGAATCAGACCAATGATGCCGCCAAACAGGCCAATGGCCGTTGCGTAAGAGTAGTTCTGGTTCTGCAGACCGGTGCGGTAAACCAGCGTATCAATGATATCGCTGACGCCGGAGTTAGACGGAGTGTACATCAGCAGGACCTTTTCATAGCCAATGCTCAGCATACGGCCAACGTTCATGATCAGCATGACCATGATGGTAGGCATGATGGAGGGGATGGTCACGTGGAAGATCTGCTGCAGGCGGGTAGCGCCATCCATCTCAGCGGCTTCATACAGATCGCTGCTGATGCCGGTGATAGCGGCCAGATAGATGATGGCGGTCCAGCCGGTGTACTGCCAGGATTCCGACAGGATGTACAGCGGGCGGAACCAGCCTGGCTCGTTCATGAAGTAGATGGGGGTCATGCCGAAGACGTTGTGCAGAAGATTGTTCAGCAGGCCGGTGCTGGGAGAAAGAATCTCGTTCATGATGGCGATAACGACCACCGTGGAGATAAAGCGCGGCATGTAGGAGATAGTCTGCACAACTTTTTTCAGGTGCTTATTGCGCACTTCGTTCAGCAGGATTGCGAAGATAATGGGCAGCGGGAAGTTGATAACCAGGTTTTCCAGCGAAACCACTAACGTGTTGCGGAATGCGCGCCAGAAAGCAGGGTCTTTCAGGAACCGCTCAAAGTAGCGCAGGGTCCATTCGGTGCCAAACATACCCTGGCCGGGGCGGTAGCGCCGGAATGCCAGAATGTTGCCGAACATGGGAACGTATTTGAAGATGATGAAATACAGCAGCGGCAGAATCATCATGGCATATAATGCGCTGTACTGCTTCAGGTGCTTGATGGTATGTGAACGCCGCTGGGCCTTTTCGGCCGGCGTAAGCTTTGCTTTTACCTTACCCATGGATTGCGCTCCTTTGGTTGGGGGCGGCGCGAACAGCGCCTGCCCTTAAAAATAAAAGCAAGGGGTATATCCTCCACGGATATGCCCCCTGCTGAGGATCAACTGGTCAATATTTTACTTATTGTTGTCGTTGTACATCTGCAGGTACTGGTCAATGCTCAGGTTCTTCATTTCAGCAACGTAAGCATCCCAATCGGTGTCGGTGCTCTTCTTGCCGGTGATGAAAGCATCTGCCCAAACTTCAAAGGTATCGCCCAGCGGGGTGCGCAGGCTGGCGGCATCCTCAGCGGTCAGGTCGTCAAACTGCGGGGTGGGAGGTACGGGCTGGATAGCATCATCCATTGCAGCAACTTCGGTGTTGATTTCGGCATAATTCTCGTCGTATTTGGACATTTCACGCTCGTTGATCCAGACCATCTGGGTAACGTCGGAACCGCAGCCGTACTTGAGCTGCATGCTCTTATAAATGCCGTCAGCACTGTTCACAATGTCGTCAGAGTAAACGATCTTGTCGCCGTCCATGGTGTAGGTCACGCCTTCAACACCCAGGCACCACAGTTTTGCATTCTCCTCAGAGTAGAACATTTCATCGATGGTGCGGACAATGCGCTCGAAATCATCGCGTTCAGCAGTCTTTTTGGGGAACATGATGCCGGAACCGGTGCGGGACTTGGGCTGGTGGTGGGCACCTGCGGGGCCTTCCAGCGGTGCATACATCTGCAGTTTAAAGCCGTCGATCTCGCTGGCAGCTTCCACGCCGCCGATCTGGTCATAGTAAGCGTAGGTGGCCATGGAAGAACCGGTAGCCAACTTCTGGCTCCACTTATCACCATCAATGGGGTCAGCCATTTCGGGGTCAAGCAGGCCTTCGGAGTAGAGCTTGTTCAGGAATGCGAAGTATTCTTTGCACTTATCATCAATTGCGCCAGCAAAGAAATCCTTGTTGTCGTAATCATAGCTCAGAACGTAAGAGCCATCGGCGCTGTTTTTGCCCACGCTGATGCCGAAGGAAGGCATCGTCATACGGAACAGAACGCGGGGACCAGCCAGAATGGTGAGCGGGTAAGAATCGGGATAATCAGCTTTGTAAGCCTTCAGGATCTCGTACAGGTCATCAAAGGTCTTGGGGGCTTCCAGACCCTTGGATTCCAGATAATCCTCACGCAGGATCAGGCCGCCGTCGTAGAACGGCTTATCGGTCAAAGACGGCATATAGTAGCGCTTGCCGTCCTGCAGGTTCAGCATATCCACATCGTCCTGCAAGCCCATTTCCTCAACGCGTGCGTTGAAGTTGGGGGTCCAGTCGCTGTAGTCGCTGATGGGAACCAGAGCGCCGTTCAGAGCCAAAGAAGCATTCTCACCGGTGGTGGACTGGTACAGGATGACATCGGGAACGTTTTCGCCGGTATTCAGTGCCAGAGAAACCTTGGTAGAGTAGTCCGCAATAGGAATGGCCTCAACGTCCAGGTTGACGTTGCAGCGCTTCTGCACTTCGGTAAAGGTGAGCCAGTCTTCTTTATAAGGAAGGGTAGCATTATCCGACAGATAAATTCGGATGTTGATGGGGTCCTCATTGGAGTAATCCGGGGTGCCGGATTCGGTGGAAGCGGCAGTGGAATCTGCGGTAGACTCAGCTGCGCTGGAAGCGACCGCGGAAGAACCGCTGCTTCCACAGGCGGCCAAAGTGCCTGCTGCCATGCAGGTGGCCAAAGCCATGGCCAAGGTACGGCTGACTGACTTTTTCATGGGGTATCCTCCTTAATATGGTTTCCCTTTTTATAATGCCGCTATCAGGGTTGCAAGCGAAAGCGGCGTGTTCCACAAAAATGGGTAAACCAAGGCCAATACTGCCTTGCGCCCCGGTTACCCGGCAACAAATATCCCGCGGCTGGCTGCCACACGAAGACGGTTTCGAACTATTGTTTCTCAAATTTCATGTTTACCGGAATATTTGTTTCAATATCTGTATCATACGCCAAACCTGCCCCATCGTCAATACATTTGTGATAAATTCATGATTATTTACAAACAAGTGTGTGAAAGTTTGGAGAAAACGGAAAATAGCAAGTTTGACGAAAGAAAATTAGGCAGAGAGACCGTTAGGAGTTGGGCGCGAAAAAAAGAATAAGTAATAAAGAATAATGAATCATTATGGTGGACCGCGGCGCAGAAGCGCCGCTCAGTAAATATTGGGTTTGATGTTATTTGAAAAGCAGCTGCAAAGTATATCGATCGTGCGGCACGATGCGGGCATCGTCATGGGCGGGCTTTGCTGAATTGTTAGCTGTAAAATGGAGAGGGTATAAATGTGCCCCATTACAAATTTCGCTAAAGATAGGTTTAGCGAAACACAGAGTAGGGTAAGTAACAGCCTATTAGAACTCATTCAAACACTGTATTTTGTTCAGCAATGCGAGTCACGCCAGCCACTTACCGAATGGCTTCCTTAAATAAAATAGATTTGTCCTTCACATTAAGTAGATTATACTGTATCTATTAAGCACTATATTCCTGTGTTCATGCGCTTTCTCGCGCATTCTTGTTTGCAAGACTAAACACCATGCCACAGTCAGACAGACCACCGATGCCCAAGATCTCCTGCTTGTGCAGCTCCAAATCGAAGCAGAGCAGACTTTCCATGGTGGTAATGCAGTCGGCTTTCAGCACAACTTCATCACTGTAGCCATCATTGTCCACGCGGTAGTAGTGGCCTTTGATCTCACGGCCGACCATCTTCTGTTTGATATCGTCGGGATCAAAGTTTTCTTTTTCAATGTTGTCAATGATCACGCCATCGCGCAGAACCGTCAGGGTGCTGCATTGTTCCATCATTTCGTTCAGGTCGTGGCTGATGATCATAACCGCCTTGCCGGCATCGGCCATCTCGTGCATGATGCGGTAGATGATGTCACGGCCGCTCTGGGAAAGTGCGGTGGTGGTTTCGTCCACGATCAGCAGTTTGGGGTCGTTGTACATGCACTTGGCGATCTCGATGAGCTTGCGTTCCTGCATGTCATAGTGGCGGGCGGGCAGCGCAGGGTTGATGTTGGTTACGCCGTTCTTTGTATATATTATAAAAAAATCCCGATACCCCCCCCCACCAATTTTGCGAGCGGTAATATCAAAAATGCGACATGATACGTTATCGGTTTTTTGATATAGCGAAAAGAGAAAACAGTTAGGAGGGAGGAGGGAGGAGTTGGATGTGTAAAAGTATACGCGGCAGAATTTGAGCATAAGGATATATAATATATAAAATAGGTAGGCACTGGGTTTTAGCTCTTGTTATAAGTGGGCACCGTTTTCCCTTTCTACTACCCGTGTATTGAATCGTAACAAACCTAATATCTCCGAGCGGCGCTCCGCGCCGCGATCCACCACCATTATTCTTTTTTCTTTAGGTAATACCGCACAATTCCCGCCTGACGGTTTAAGCACCGCTCCGGCGGCTGCGGCACGGCATCTGCGTTGCCAAAATGCTCGATAATGTCGGGTTGCGGTACCCGCATCGTGCTTCGGGGGCAAAAGCCCCTCGCACTCTGCGACCGCTGCCCCTGCTTCGGTTCGCTGTTTCCGCCACTGGCGGCGCTCACCTTTGCAGCATCCAGTATTATCTGCGCTTTTGGCTTGGCATCTGCCGCACCTCGCTCACCGTATCGGCACTTAGAATTATGCGATATTGCCTTTATTCTTTTTAATTGCTCATTGCTAATTCCTAATTCGTCCAGCACCAACCTTGTGGTGCCGCAAAACTCCTAACTCCTAACTCCTAACTAAACTTCCCTCTTCCCTTTCTGCCCGCAATTTGCTATAGTTAAATCAGCCCCAAAGCAAATTTATTCGGGAGGAAACTGCCTTGATTTACAAAAAGCAATACGGCCACCCATTTGATACCGAAAGCGTGGTGGGTTCTTTTGTACCCGCGATGGAAACGATTCCATATCTCACCAGGGAACCGGACGGCTTCTCTTATGCCATGGACCCGCAGGATATCCTGTATGGCCTGGGTGAAAACATCCGCGGCATCAACAAGCGCGGCTGGGTGTACGAGAGCAAATGCAGCGATGACCTCAACCATACCGAAAATAAATCCTCACTGTACGGCGCTTACAACTTCATGATCGTGTCCGGCAAAGCCACTTTTGGCTTTTTTATCGACTATCCCGGCAAGGTCACCTTTGACTGCGGCTACACCGATCTGGACACCCTGCGGGTGACAGTGGCCGAAGAAAATTACGATCTTTACATCATTGAGGGTGAAAGCCCGACCGATATTGTGCACCAGTTCCGCCAGCTGGTAGGGCGCAGCTACATCCCGCCCAAATGGGCCTTTGGTGCCACCCAGAGCCGCTGGAGCTACATGAACGAGGACGAAGTGCGCGAGGTTGTGGCCAACTACCGTACCAACAACATGCCGCTGGACGCCGTGGTGCTGGATATTGACTACATGGAGCGCTACAAGGACTTTACGGTGGACGAGCAGCGCTTTCCCCATTTTGCAGATTTTGCCGCCGAGATGAAAGCCCAGGGCATCCGCCTTGTGCCCATCATTGATGCGGGTGTTAAAATTGAGGACGGGTACGATGTATACGAAGAGGGTGTGAAGAACGGTTACTTCTGCACCAATCAGGATGGCACCCCCTTTGTGGCCGGTGTGTGGCCGGGCCGGGGGCATTTCCCTGATATGCTCAACCCCGAAGCCCGCGCCTGGTTTGGCAGCAAGTACAAGTTCCTGCTGAACCAGGGCATTGAGGGGTTCTGGAACGATATGAACGAGCCTGCCATCTTCTACTCTGAAGAAACGCTGAAAAAGACCTTTGCCAAAATTGACGAGTACCGCACCCAGAACCTGGATATTTCCAGCTTTTTTGCGTTCAAGAATCTTGTGGCCGGGCTTTCCAACAACGAAAGCGACTACAAGCTGTTTTATCACAACACCAAACAGGGCCGCATGCGGCACGATAAAGTGCATAATATCTTCGGCTACAACATGACCCGTGCTGCGGGCGAAGCCTTTGAGCAGCTGGAGCCGGATAAGCGCATTTTAATGTACTCCCGCTCGGCCTGCATCGGTATGCACCGGTATGGCGGTATCTGGACCGGCGATAACCAGTCCTGGTGGAGCCATATTCTGCTCAGCCTGCACATGATGCCCTCCCTGAACATGTGCGGTTTCCTGTACGAAGGCCCCGACATTGGCGGCTTTGGCAGCAACACCACCGAGGACCTTGTGCTGCGCTGGTACGGCGTGGGCATCTTCTCTCCCCTGCTGCGCAACCACTCCGCCGCCGGTACCCGCAAACAGGAACCTTACCGCTTTAAGAACAAGGCTGCCTTTGCCGGTATTCTGCAGCTGCGTTACCTGCTGCTGCCCTATATTTACAGCGAGTACATGAAAGCTGCCCTGCGCGACGGTATGTACTGTATGCCGCTGGCCTTTGCTTTCCCCAATGACGCCTTTGCACGCCAGGTAGAGGACGAGGTAATGATCGGCGAAAGCCTGCTGATTGCCCCCGTCTATGAGCAGAACGCCCGCGGCCGGTATGTCTACCTGCCGGAAGAGATGCTGCAGGTGTGGGTAAAGTGCAGTGAAAACGACCGCATGGAAACCACCGTTCTGCCCGCTGGTCATCATTACATCCCGGTGGAGCTGGACGAAGTGGTGTTCTTTGTGCGCAAGGGGCATATCCTGCCCATCGCCAAGGGCGGCGATCGTATTCAAAATGTGGCAAGCGTGAATTTTGCGGATCTTCGCCTGTTCGCCCATGCCCCCGATGGTGCCGCCTATGAGTATTACACTGATGACGGCGAAACGAAAGATTACGATAAGCCGGAGCATTTTGCACATATCACGCTGGACGCGGATGGAAACGCGGAGAGCGATTGCGCTGATGTCAAGGTTGAAAAAGCGTGAATTCAATTAGTAATTAGGAATGAGCAATTAGAAATTTAATACAGGGCAGAGTCCGGTGCGTGATACACCGGACCCTGCCTTTTTTGAAATAGGAATTGTGGTGGACTGCGGCGCGATCCATCACTTTCATTTAATTTCTAATTTCTCACTGCGAATTCCTAATCCCCCCACGCCTCAACTTTTTGCCCATTTTTCTTTAATTTTTTTCACTTTTTTCGTGACATTTTCCTTTATTTGGTGTATACTGATAGCAAGAATACAGCAAAAAAAGCAAATTTTGCGGTTTTGCACGCATCAATGTTACGGACCAAAACAAACGGAGGTTTCAATCCATGTATTATGAAGACAACCGCGTAAAAGACTTGAAAGTTGCCTACATCGGCGGTGGTTCCCGTGGGTGGGCGTGGGGGTTCATGATGGACCTTGCCGCGGATGCCCAGATGGAAGGCACCGTGGCGCTGTATGATATCGACCACGAAGCAGCCGAGCACAACGAGATCATCGGCAACAAGATCTCTGCCCACCCGGATGCGGTTTCACACTGGAAGTATACTGTGGCGGATACGCTGCAGCAGGCCCTAACCGGCGCGGATTTTGTCGTCATCTCCATCCTTCCCGGCACCTTTGACGAGATGGAAAGCGACGTCCACGCGCCGGAAGCTTACGGCATCTATCAGTCGGTGGGCGATACCGTAGGTGCGGGCGGTTTCATGCGCGCCATGCGCACCATCCCCATGTATGTCACCATCGCTGAAGCGATCCGCGATTACAGTCCCAATGCCTGGGTCATCAACTACACCAACCCGATGACCCTCTGCGTGCGTACCCTGTATCATGTGTTCCCCAAGATCAAGGCGTTCGGCTGCTGCCACGAGGTGTTCGGCACCCAGACGCTGCTGACCCACATTCTGGATGAGGAACTGGGCCTGAAAGATGTTGCCCGCCAGGATATCAAGGTCAACGTCAAGGGCATCAACCACTTTACCTGGTTCGATAAGGCTACTTACAAAGGCATGGACCTCTTCCCCATTTACCGCAAATTTGCCGAAGAGCACTATGAATCCGGTTATGAGTACGGCGACACGAATTGGATGAACAGTTCCTTTGCCTGCGCCAACCGCGTTAAATTTGATTTGTTCCTGCGCTATGGCTGCATTGCCGCCGCGGGCGACCGCCATCTGGCAGAGTTTATGCCGGGCAAGACTTATCTGGAAAGCCCCGAAGCCGTGCGCGAATGGAAGTTCGGCCTGACCACCGTTGCGTGGCGCAAAAATGAGCTGCAGGAGCGCCTGGCCCGCAGCCGCCGCCTGCGCACCGGTGAAGAGCCGATCGAGATCAAGCCCGATGGCGAGGAAGGCCACCTGCTGATGAAAGCCCTGCTCGGCCTGGGCGACCTGGTCAGCAACGTGAACATTCCCAACCACGGTGCCATTGCCAACCTGCCGTGGGATGCCGTGGTGGAAGTGAACGCGCTGTTCAGCCGCCAGGGCGTGCAGTCCGTGAACGCCGGCCCGCTGCCCGCCAATATTCTGCCGCTGGTAGCCCGCCACGTTTACAATCAGGAGAACTCCCTAACCGCTGCCCTGACCTGCGACCGCACCCTTGGCCTGACCACCTTTATGAACGACCCGCAGGTGACCCTGAACTGGAACCAGGGCAAAGAACTGTTTGACACCATGCTGCACAATACCCGCGCATACCTTCCGAAAGAATGGAACGCGTGATGTAGTTAGGAGTTTTGCGGCGGGGCGAAAGCACGGCAACCCAGGGTGTATCTGAAAAGTCAAAAATTTAGGGCAATACCGCATAATTCTAAGTGCCGATACGGCGAGCGAGGTGCGGCA
>OGZV01002369.1_pt1 | contig 14968 bp, 10 predicted proteins | sample 1576861 | NCBI WGS metagenome assembly OGZV01 (sample SAMEA3541501, study PRJEB24748) | human gut metagenome | biome: human gut; feature: human-associated habitat; material: faeces | place: China | collected 2012
GTACGTGCACGCCGTTGGCGACGAGCACCTCGATGGCGGTCTTCTTGGCCGGGCCGGACAGCGCGTGGGTGTCGGAGCCGAGGTACAGCGGGCCGGTGACGCCGGCCTTCTTGCGGTATTCGGCGATGGCCTGGGAGATGGCGATGATGTGGGCCTCGTTGAACGAGGTCTTCAGGGACGATCCGCGGTGGCCGGAGGTGCCGAAGATGACACGCTGCTCGGGGACTTCGGGATCGGGGACGAGGTCATAGTATTTGCCGATAACCTCATCGACATTGATCAGATCTGCTGGGGTGGCGGGCTGACCCGCATTGTTTGCTACCATGCTCCCTATTCTGCCACGTTTTTTCGCCACGTTGGGTACGATTATGTTAAGAGTTGTCAACTTTTGTGCGAATCGTGTGCCGGTTGTCTAGCGCTTGGTCATTTCCTCCTCGATTTCCTCCAGCGACTTGCCGTTGGTCTCGGGCACCAAGCGCATCACGAACGGGATGGACAGGGCCGAAAACACGCCGAAAATCGCGAACGGGCCGCCCACATTGTTGCCGAACGCATCGAGCAGCACGAGGAAGAACTGGGAGACGATGAAGTTGCCCAGCCAGTTCGCCGCCGAGCCGAAGGATGAGCCGATGCCGCGCACGCTCAGCGGGAAGATCTCGCCGATAAGCACCCAGGCGATCGGGCCCCACGAGACCGCAAAGCCGAGGATATAGAAAGCGATGAGAATCATCGTCGGCACTGCCAGCACGGCCACGTCGCCCACGAAGTTCATCACGGCGAGCACCGCGAGCGAAACGGTCATCACGATGGAACCGAAGATCAGCATGCCCTTGCGCGGGAAACGATCCATGATAAGCGTGGCCACGATGGTGCTCACGAAGTTCACCACGCCGATGCCCACCGACACCCAGATCGCGTCGCCTTCAGGGAAGCCGAAGCCCTTGATGAACACCTGCGGCAGGAAGTAGATCACCGAGTTGATGCCCACGAGCTGCTGGAACAGCATGATACCGATGGCGGCCACCAGCGCCGGACGAGCGATACGGAACAGTTCGCGCACACCACCCTTGGTGTCCTGTGCGGCCACGGCCTTGATTTCGTCCAGCTCAATCTGCACCTGGGTCTGATCCACGTCCTTGCGAATCAGCGTAAGCACTTTGAAGGCGTTGCGGGTGTCGCCCTTGTTCACCAGATAACGCGGGGATTCGGGCAGCAACAGGCCGCCGAGCAGCAACAAGGCGGCCGGCACCAGCGCCGAACCGAGCATCCAGCGCCAGTCGCGGATGCCGAAGAGGTTGTGGTTCAGGAATCCGAGGTTGGAGGCGTAGGCCAGCAGAATGCCGAAGGTGACCATGAGCTGGAACAGCGTGGACAGTGAGCCGCGACGCTCCTTCGGCGCCAGTTCGGCCAAGTACGCCGGGGTCAGGGCGGAGGCCGCGCCGACGGCGAGACCCAGGATGATGCGGGCGCACACCATCATCGCGAATCCGGTGGAGGAGGCGCACAGGCCTGAGCCGAGCAGGAACAGCAGCGCGGAGACGATGAGCAGCTTCTTGCGGCCGAACCGGTCAGACAGTGCGCCGATCGACAGCGCGCCTGCGCACGAGCCGATCAGCACCGAGGAGGTGATGAAGCCGGTCTGGGAGACGCTCAGGCCGAAGTCTGATTCGATAAGCGGGGAGGCGCCGGAGATAATGCCGGTGTCGAAACCGAACAGCATGCCGCCGAGCGCGCCGAAGGTGAAGATGAATGCGCTGTTGAGCGGGAAGCGCGTGGAGAAGCCGCGTGATTCGGCGGCTTCGAGGTCCTCGATTGCGTTTGCTGCCGCGTTTGTGGCCGCGTCCGCCACCCCGGCCACGCCGGTTTCGATGGTTTCGATTGCGGTGGCCGCTGCACCGGTTGCGCCGGTCTCCTGTGCCGCGGATGCCGTCTGCTTCGATACGGGTGATGCCGTCGTCGTCATTGCCTTGTCCTTTCGCCGTTGACGGGCCGCGCCTGCCGCGTGGCCCCTCTGCCGCATGCAAGGTCAGGCTTCGATTGCCTGAAGTCGCCCGAAAACAAAAAAGACCTGGAACAACGTGGAATTCGCATATTACGATACGCAAATTCCACGTCACTCCAGGTCTTGCCTCATTTTGAGTAACAACCCTGCTACGCAACGTGTGTGAAAGATAGGATACGACTTTCTCGGTCGCGACACTCCGAATAGGCGGCAAAAAACGATGATTTTTGACAACGATTGCAGGATTCTGCATGGTGGAATGAAGTCGGAATGGGCGCTGCGGCAAATACGGAGAACGGGTGCGGCGGAACACCATAGCGGAACGCTATCGCGGAGCACCGTAGCGCATAGTTGCCGTTTCGCGATGCTTTGCCGGCATTGCCGTGCTTTTGGGGCACCCAGCGCCGATAATGGAACACAGTGGCATACGGCAGCAAGGAGGAACCGTGGCGAACGCATCGAACGCAACGCCTGCAGTGATTGCGGCGTGCATCGTTGATGCCGTCGGCGGCTCCGCGAACATCACCAACCTGACCCATTGCGCCACGCGACTGCACTTCGAACTGGACGACGCCGGCCAGGTCAGCCAGCACGGTCTCGAATCCATCCCCGGAGTCCTCGGCGCATTCCCGCGAACCGGCAATCGTTATCAGGTCATCATCGGCGGAGCGGTCGCCTCGGTGTACGAGCAGATCGTTCGGATGCAGGCAGCGCGATTGACTCCGGCAACGCAATTACCATCGGCGGCGTCGCGGCCAACGCAGTCCGCGCAATCCACTCAGTCAACGCAATCCACTCAGTCAACGCAATCCACTCAGTCAACGCAATCCACTCAGCCTACGCAGCCTACGCAGTCCGCGCCGAACCTTTCCGACGACGTCGCACCATTGCGCGATACCGACACCGAGCAGAGTCACGGCCCAGCCAATACGTCCCGTCACTTCATGCCTCGTACCATCCGCGAGTGGGGCAGTGCCGCCCGTGCCCGGGCTGCCGCGTTTTTCGACTACCTGTCCGACTCGTTCCGCCCGATTCTGGGCGTGCTACTCGGTGCCTCGCTGGTCATCGCCATCGTCAACGTGATCGTTGCACTCGGCATTGTGCCTGATGGCGAGACGTCCACCGGTTGGATACTACTCAAGGCGATTTGGGAGGGTGTGTTCACCGTTCTGCCGATTATGATCGCTTACAATGCGGCCAAGAAACTGGACGTCGACCCTTGGCTCGGCGGTGCGATTATGGCCGCGCTTATGACCCCGCAGCTTACTGGCGTGATGTCCGGAATGTCCGGGACGTCCGTATCCAGCGCTCTCTCCGGGGAGATTCAATGCTCGGCCATCGCCGTATTCGGCGCCGAAACCTGCACCGTGTCGGCGTTCGGCATACCGATTCAACTCAACGACTACAGTGGCAACATCTTCGTACCATTGCTCATGGCCGCCGTGCTCGCCGTGGTCTACCGCGGGCTGAAGCGCGTCATTCCCGACAGCGTACAGCTGGTGTTCGTGCCATTCCTCTCACTGGTCGTCGTTTTTGCGCTCACCATACTGGTTATCGGGCCTCTGGGAATATGGCTCGGCAGCGGGCTGGGAGCGGCCACAGCATGGCTTAACGCGCACGTGCCATTCCTGTTCGCGCTCATCATCCCGATGCTCTACCCGTTTCTCGTGCCGCTCGGTCTGCACTGGCCGTTGAACGCCCTGATACTGATGAACATTCAGACGCTCGGCTACGACTTCGTCCAAGGTCCGATGGGTGTATGGAACTTCGCCTGCTTCGGTGCCACCGCCGGCGTACTCGTGCTGGCCGTACGCGGCAAGGATTCGGCCATGCGGCAGACCGCGGTGGGGGCGTTGCTCGCGGGATTGCTGGGTGGCGTTTCGGAACTGAGCCTGTACGGCATCCATCTGCATCACCGCCGCGTCTACCGCTGGCTGCTCGCCGGCTGCGCGGCCGGCGGAGTGACCAGCGCGGTGTTCGGCTGGCTGTTCCCGTCCGTGCTGCCATCCGGCCAGATGGTCCGGGGCGTTACGACTACGGCATTCGCCTTCTCCTCGTTGCTGACGATTCCGGTGTTCGATCGGATGTGGGTGTACGCGCTGTCCATCGCCGTTGCGTTTGTAATGGCGATGGTGTTGACGGTGTTGTTCGGGTACCGCACGCCGTCGCGCGCCACCAAGACGCAGATGGTCTCGGCAGACGAGAACGCACGCCCGCAGGATATGGCGAGGGGGATTGACACGACCGTGTCGGATGTGGAGTCTGCGGAAGATTCTCCATCGCGGGCTGCCCCTGATCGGGCTCTTGACTCCAACGCCATCTTGTCGCCGGTCGCCGGCCGGCTGGTGAATCTGGAAGCGACTGGCGATCCGGTGTTCGCCTCCCGCGCGCTGGGGGAGGGCGTAGGCGTCGTGCCGGAGACGACCGGTGAGACAGCCGTGCTCGCACCGGTCAGTGGCATGCTGAAAACCGTGGCCCGAACCGGCCATGCCTTCGGCATTAAAACCGATGGCGGCATCGAGGTGCTGGTTCATATCGGCATTGACACCGTCGATATGGATGGCGAGGGATTCGCTGTGGTCGTGGCTAAAGGCGAGCGGATCGCGGCGGGAGAGCCACTGGCCACCGTGGATTTCGGCAAAGTCGCGGCGGCCGGGCACAGCGTTGTGGTGGTGGTGACGGTGGTCAACGCCGCTGAACTGACCGTGGTCACGCCGTTGATCGGCGACGGTAGCGGCGACAACAACGGCGGTGACTGCAAAACCGTATCAGCCGGCAGCCCGATCATCGATGTGGAACAATGACGTTGCGAAAGGATGCCATGGAAATACTGCGAGTGTTCAACAACAACGTCGTGCTCGCCAAAGGCGGCGACGGCGGTGAGGTGATTCTCACCGGCCGTGGACTGGGGTTCCAGGCCAAGCCGGGGCAGACGGTCGACGAGTCGAAAGTCGTGCGCACCTTCGTGCCGTCGGACGGGCGTGACCCGGACCATCTGGCGCAGATGCTGGCGGACATTCCGCCCGAAATCATCCGCGTGGTCGTCGAATCCATGCAGGAAGCCGGACTGGGGGAGCGTGAGACCGGCAGCACCACGCTGGTCATGGCCTTGTCGGATCACGTGGCGAATGCGGTGGAGCGGGTGCGGCGCGGCATCGACATTACCTACCCGCTGCTCGGCGAGGTGAGCAACCTGTACCCGCAGGAATACGCGCAGGGGCGTGCGATGCTCGCATCGCTCAATGCGCGGCTCGACGTCACGCTGCCGGACGGCGAGGCCACCGCGCTTGCCATGCATCTGGTCAACGCCGGCTTCGCCACCGGCGACCTGTCCTATACGTATACGATGACGGGCGTGATCCAGCAACTGCTTGACATTATCGACCACAGCTACGGCATCACGTTGGACCGCAGTTCCGTGAATGTGGGCAGGTTCATCACCCATCTGCGTTACCTGTTCGTACGCATCCACCAGCACCAGCAACTGACGGACGAGCCGGCACCGGTGATGAAGGTGATTCGTGAGTCCTACCCCGCTGCGCTGCGATGCGCGCGAACCATCGCCTCCCTGCTCGAACTGCGCCTCGACACGGATATCAGCGACGACGAAATCGCTTATTTGGCGATGCATGTCGCCCGAGTCACCGGCCACGCATCGTAGTAACGGATTAGCGGATTGGCGAATCAGCGAATCGGCTCGAGCGTGCCGGTCATTTCGGCGAAATCCGAGGTGGCGTTTGAGGCAGCGGCCTGTGCGGTCTTTTCCAGCGCGGAGGCGTCGGGTACGCGCACGATCAGCGCGCGATGATCCACTGAGAAACGAATATGTTTGGTCTCCGGTAGCATGTCGCCGTCCACCTGCGCTTTGGCCGGCTTTTCCAATGTGATTTCGGCACTGACGCCCTGAACCTGTTCGATGGTCGAGTTCGTGGACAGCGGGTTCTGTTCGGGCTTGCCGATGATCGTCTGGTGCACCACGTCGCCGAACAGGTTGGCCCAGCCGAGGATGCCGCCGGTGGTGTCGATGATTTCGAAGTCCAGCAGACCATCGTCATAGGATGCCGCCGGCATCAGCGAGAACATGGGAATCTGGCCGCAGTTGCCGGCCATCACCGTGCGGAAATCGAGATTCTTGATGGTGTGGGTCGAGCCGTCGGCGCTGGTGACTGTCAGCGTGCCGCGGAACTTCGGCGCGAACAGGTTCTTCACGCCGCCCACGAAGTAGGCGAGCCAGCTGATGTTCGCCTTGAGCTCGGGGTTGGTGTCGTCGATCATGGCCGCATCGAAGCCGATGCCGGCGATGATGAGGAAGGCGTGGCCGTGGTCGTCCTCCGGGTGGTCGAGCAGGGTGAGACGGCCCATGTCCACCAGGCGGGAGCCGTGGGAGGTGGCCACGGTCAGCGCGGCGTCGATATCGTCCACGGGAACGCCCATATTGCGGGCAAACAGGTTGCCGGTGCCGATGGGGATGATGCCCAGCGCATGGCCGGTGCCGGAGACGGCGCTCGCCACCGTGCGCACTGTGCCGTCGCCGCCGACCGCGATCACCACGTCGGCGCCGTCCTCCAGCGCCTCAAGCGCGCAGACCCTGCCGTCCTTGTCAAGCTGGGTGTCGTAGAAGCGGATGCGATTGAGCCCCTTGGCCTCGCAGAACCTCTGGATATGCAGCCTGCGGGCTTCGGCCTGCGGTTTGGACGGATTCACGATGAAGGCGTACTGCACCTCGTCGTCCCGGCGCTTCTCCAGCGTCTGAGCCAGCTTGCGGCGGCGCTGCGCGCGCAGAGCGATGACGATGACGGCGATGAGCACCACCACAATGGCGATTGCGGCGATGATCAGAAACACGGTGAGGGCAGGCTGAGGCATGGCTCCTATTGTTATCGGTGGGGAGGTCGTTTGCGGCCATGGTGCGCCGTACGTGAACATTTCCTGCACGCAACAGCCCCGTGGGGCGTGATTATGGTTCAATCGCGTCTCATCTGACGAAATTGGCCGGGTGGACCCGTCCGCGGACTTTCCCGGGCTTCCCTGTGATTTCCGCGTGACTCCCGCGCATTCGGCCATTGTCGGTGTCTGCTTACGCGGCTAGTCTGGTGCCCATGCTTGATATTCAATTCATCCGTGAACACACCGATATCGTCAAGGAATCCCAGCGCAAGCGCGGCGAGTCCGTGGAGCTCGTCGACGAAGTGCTCTCCTCCGACACCGCACGTCGTGAGGCGCTGAAGGCCTTCGAAGAGGCTCGCGCCCAGCAGAAGGAAATCGGCAAGAAGGTCGCCTCCGCCCCGGCGGACGAGAAGGCCAAGCTCATCGCCGAGACCAAGGAACTGTCCCAGAAGGTCTCCGAATACAAGTCCAAGGCCGATTCCGCAGCCGAGGAATACACCACCGCCATGTGGAAGCTCTCCAACATCGTGGAGCCCGAAGCTCCCGAAGGCGGCGAGGATGACTACGTGGTCGTCAAGAAGGTTGGCCAGATTCGCGACTTCGCGGCCGAAGGCTTCGAGCCCAAGGACCACCTGATCCTCGGCACCGGCGTGGCCGGCATCGATATGCGCCGCGGCGTCAAGGTCGGTGGCTCCCGCTTCTATTTCCTGCGTGGCCAGGTGGCCCGCATGCAGATTGCCATGCTCACCATGGCCGTGGACCAGGCCGAAGAGCACGGCTTCACGCTGGCCATCACCCCGACGCTCGTGCGCCCCGAGGTCATGCGCGGCACCGGCTTCCTGAACTCCCACGCCGACGAGATCTACCGTCTGCGCGAGCCCGATGACCAGTACCTGGTCGGCACTTCCGAAGTGGCGCTCGCCGGCATGCACGAGAACGAGATCCTCGACCTCGGCAACGGCCCGCTGCGCTACTGCGGTTGGTCCTCCTGCTACCGCCGCGAGGCCGGTGCCGCAGGCAAGGATACTTCCGGCATCATCCGCGTCCACCAGTTCGACAAGGTGGAGATGTTCGTTTACGCCAAGCAGGAGGACTCCTACAAGGAGCACGAGCACCTGCTGGCCATGGAACAGGAGATGCTCGCCAAGGTCGAGGTGCCCTACCGCATCATCGATACCGCCGCCGGCGACCTCGGTTCCTCCGCCGCCCGTAAGTTCGACTGCGAGGCTTGGGTGCCGACCCAGGGCCGTTACCGCGAGCTCACCTCCACCTCGAACTGCACCGAGTACCAGGCTCGCCGCCTGAACATCCGCGAGCGTATGGAAGACGGCGGCACCCGCCCGGTCTCCACCCTGAACGGCACGCTGGCCACCACCCGTTGGCTGGTCGCTATCATGGAGAACCACCAGCAGAAGGACGGCTCCATCGAGATCCCGAAGGCCATGCGCGCCTACATGGGCGGCAAGGAAGTTATCGAGCCCACGAAGTGGGAGGCCTGAGTCTCATCGTGCTTTAGCTCCCTCTGATGAGGGAGCTGTCAGCGTAGCTGACTGAGGGAGAGATTACTGAGGGAGAGATCGCTGATAGCCAGCAGGCGAATCCAAGACCGACCGCACTGCCGAATATCAACATCCCTCCCTTCTGTATAATGAATACTTGCGCGTGTGAACGCGCATCAGGACAGGTGTCTGAGCGGCCTAAAGAGACGGTCTTGAAAACCGTTGAGGGGCAACCCTCCGCGAGTTCGAATCTCGCCCTGTCCGCGAACCGAGGCCTGGGCAACATGCCCAGGCCTTTTTTCTTTTTCTGGAACCTGTCTTCTTGATTGCCACCGGGGTGCTGATATATTGGTTTGTGATGCCGTAACATGCGGTGTCCCCGTTGATATGACGGGCCGATCGGCGTGAGCCGATAAGAAAAGGCCCGACGTTTGCAGCACCGGGCCTTTGCGTTGATTACCGGCTTGCGCCTTTAATCAACAAGGTTGCAAGATGCAATCATATCACGATGCACGGTAGTCTGACCGTGAACGGGCGCACCGTGATCGTCCATGTGGGCGATGGCGAGGCGAACGCCACGGTTGACGGCACGCACTTCAACGTGCGTAGCCTGTGGCAGCTCTACCAGTTGCTGAGACTGCTCGTGTAGCGTCTCATTAAGGCGCGGTGCCCCCTGGTCGGGTATCGCGCCGGCGACCTGAAAACCGATAATGTTGGCAAGTGCTTGCAATTTGCGGTGGACGATTGCAAGCTAACGTCTTGGATTGTTGCCGCTATCCAATATCTCATTAGGTCTACCGGCGGACCAAAAGTACGTTGCTTTGTAAGGGGAGTTAATGAAATAAACAAATCCGCGCAATCGAGCATCGAACCGGTTTAATGCTACTCGCCTCAACGGGACGCGCGGTAATTGTTAGCTAAGTTGACAATAAAAGAATGAGGGCATACATTAGTAATCAGTCATCACACTGAGATGATGATTTCACTACGAAGGAGTAGAGATATGGTATCTCGCAATAAGCGCATCGTGGCTGCTTTTGCCGCGGTAGCAGCAATGGGAATGGGCTTGGCCGGTTGCGGCAGCGACACTGCCGGCGACACGAAGACCACCGATGATGGTGGCGTGGTCAACATCACCTACATGCACCGTCTGCCGGATTCCGAGGGCATGACTCTGGTCAACGACATCGTTGCCAAGTGGAATAAGCAGCATCCGGATATTCAGGTCAAGGCCACCAAGTTCGATGGTAAGGCCTCTGACATGATCAAGAAGCTTGAGACCGACGTCAAGTCCGGCGAGGCTCCGGATCTGGCTCAGGTCGGTTACGCCGAGCTGCCTGAGGTCTTCACCAAGGGTCTGCTGCAGGATGTGACCCAGTATGCCGAGCAGTACAAGAACGACTTCGCATCCGGCCCGTACAGCCTGGTTCAGGTTGGCGGCAAGGCTTACGGCCTGCCGCAGGACACCGGCCCGCTGGTTTACTTCTACAACAAGGCTGAGTTCGAGAAGCTCGGCATCACCGAGATTCCGCAGACCGCCGATGAGTTTATCGCCGCTGCCAAGACCGCTGCCGCCGCTGGCAAGTACATCATGTCCTACCAGCCTGATGAGGCCGGCAACATGATCTCCGGTCTGGCTGGCGCCTCCGGTGGTTGGTACAAGGTGAAGGGCGACTCCTGGGTCGTCAACACCGAGACCGATGGCTCCAAGGCAACCGCTGACTTCTACCAGCAGCTGCTCGACGCCAAGGCAGCCACCACCAACCCGCGTTGGGATCCGTCCTTCGATGCATCCATCAAGGATGGCTCGTTGATCGGTACTGTGGCCGCCGCTTGGGAAGCCCCGCTGTTCATGACCTCCTCCGGTGGCACCGGCTCCGGCGAATGGCAGGTCGCTCAGCTCGGTGACTGGTTCGGCAACGCTGGCAAGACCGGCCCTGACGGTGGTTCCGCCGTGGCCGTGCTGAAGAACTCCAAGCACCCGAAGGAAGCAATGGAGTTCCTGGATTGGTTCAACACCCAGGTTCCTGATCTGGTTTCCCAGGGCCTCGTGCCGGCTGCTACCACTGAAGACGCTGAGACTCCTTCCGAGTGGTCCACCTTCTTCGGTGGTCAGGACATCATGAAGGAATTCAAGACCGCTAACAACAACATGGGTGACTTCACCTACATGCCTGGCTTCTCCGCAGTCGCCGCCAAGATGAACGAAACCGCCGCCAAGGCCACCGATGGCTCCGGCAAGGTTGCAGACATCTTCTCCGACGCACAGACCACCTCTGTGGATACGCTGAAGAACTTCGGCCTGTCTGTTTCCGAGTGACATTAACGGTTAGGGTTCCTTCCAGCCGCTGATATCCTCAACCACACATCGAAAGGCCGGAGCTCAACACTCCGGCCTTTCCTTTTACTCGAGTTCGGCTCGTCATTAATTGTGTTTGATCTGACTGCATCGATTCGAACTGCATTACGTACTTTCTATTTCTCACTGTTCTTTTGAAAGACAGGTTTCCCTATGACTGCAACAACAAAAACGGCGAAGACGGGGGTCGCCAGGCGTGCCGATAAGCCAAAGGCTTCTGATGCTGTGAAGCGTGAGAATCGTACCGGCTGGGCCTTCATGGCACCGTTTGGCATCCTGTTCGCTCTGGTATTTATTCTTCCCATCATTTGGGCTATTTATTCCAGCTTCTTCCGCCAGGTCACCACGGGCGGTGGCGCATACGGCGGCGGGGAACTGGTCGATAAGTTCGTCGGACTTCAGAACTTCCAATACGTTATTACTTCCGGCAACTTCTGGGCTGGCGTGGGCAGGGTAGTGCTCTACACCGTGATTCAGGTGCCGGTCATGATCATCGCGGCACTTGCTCTGGCAATGCTCATCGATTCCTATATCGTCAAGCACATCACCGCATTCCGTCTGAGCTACTTCCTGCCGTACGCCATTCCGGGCGTGGTCGCATCCATCATCTGGGTGTACCTCTACAACGGCCAGATTTCCCCTATCGTTAAGGGACTTGCCGCCATCGGCATCAAGGTGAACTTCTTCGGCGACAATGTGGTCCTCGGCTCTATGGCCAACATCACGACCTGGACCTTCACCGGCTACAACATGCTGATCTTCCTCGCCGCACTGCAGGCCATTCCGCACGATCTGTACGAGGCCGCACGCATCGATGGCGCCAGTGGCTTCCAGATCGCCATGAAGATCAAGCTGCCGAACGTGCGTGCAGCCGCCCTGCTTGCCATGCTGCTCTCCATCGTCGGCACCATCCAGCTGTTCAACGAGCCGCAGGTGATGTCGATTTCCGATCCGAGCATTTCCAAGTCGTACACGCCAATGATGATGGCCCTCAATACCTCGCAGGGCACGCTGACCCCGGGTGGTGACGGACCTGCATCCGCTGTGGCCATCGTTATGGCACTGATCGCTGGCGTACTCGCCGTGGTCTACACGCTCGTTGAAAGGAAGGTGAACGCAGAATGAGCACCGTAGAAGCTACTGATAAGGAATCCCGCGCGGTCGCACGCGCTCGTAAGAAGGCTGACAGGATTCGCGACAAGCATGCCAACGACCTGCCTCGTTCCATGCAGCCTTCCGCGCTGGTCAAGACCATCACCATCGTTGTTCTGGTCTTCGCGCTGATCTACTTTCTGTTCCCGATTTACTGGGCCATCATCGCCTCGACCAAGACGCCGAGCCAGATGACCGGCAGCAACGGTCTGTGGTTCGCCGTGGGTCTGAGCGATTTGCCTGCCGCCATCGCCAAGAACTATGGCACGCTGATTGGTTGGACCCGTGGCCAGTTCTGGCGCTGGGTGCTGAACTCCCTGATCTACTCGGGTGTTTCCGCTCTGGTGGGTACGCTCGTGGCTGTGATGGCGGGATACGCTACCGCAAAGTTCAACTTCAAGGGTAAGAACCTTGCCATTGGCGTGATTATGGGCTGCATGCTGATGCCGGCCGCTCTGCTGACCATTCCGCAGTACTCCATCTTCCATGCCATGCACCTGACCAACACGATGCTCTCCATCATCATCCCGTGCTGCGTCTCTCCGTTCGGCTTCTTCCTGGGCCGCGTATACGCGCAGACCTCAGTGCCGAACGAGCTGCTTGAGGCGGCGCGTATCGATGGTGCAAGCGAAGCTCGCATCTTCTTCACCATTGTGTTGAGGATTCTGGCTCCGGCAATGGTCACGATCTTCCTGTTCCTGTTCGTGGCCACTTGGAACAACTTCCTGCTGCCGTTGATGATGGTCTCTTCCGACACCTTGAAGCCGGTGACCTTGGGTCTGTACGGCATGGTCTCTCTGGCTACCTTCACTGATCGTGGCGCTCTGATGATGGGTGCTCTGCTCGGTGTGCTGCCTGTGATCGTGCTCTTCCTCGGTCTCCAGCGCTACTGGCAGGCCGGCCTCGCCGCTGGTGCGGTCAAGGGCTGACGCGTTAAGCGGACAGCCCGGTGGGCTGTCTGTAGCGTCGGCCCGAGCGAGGCGGTAGCCGAGCGAAGGCAGCATTGAGTCTCGCCGTAGGCGAGTCCTTAATTGCAGGGGCCGAAGGCGACGCGTTAAGCGGACAGCCTAAGACCAATAATTCCCGCCGTCCGGTGCCTCGTGCTACTCCTTCCGGCGCCGGACGGCTTCTCAACAATAAGTAGCACGCAACCATACCGATCCAGAGCCTTCCTGATTCTTGTCATGAGATTGTCGGTGAAACTGACCGGGAAGCTCCGGTGATGTTCAATTCGCTCTTCCGGCGTTGCCGTGGGGCTACTCTCAAGGATTTATACAGTCAGGATCCTGGACGCCCGACGGTTGTGTCGGATTCTTGTTTTATATGCATATATTGTTTACAATTTAATTATCCAAAAAAATAATCAATGTCCTCAAAGGAGAGACTATGACTAGCACCGGCCGCTTCACCTTGCCTAGCGAGGAGAATTTTGCGGAGAAGACCAAGGAGCTTGCCGAACTGTGGGGAGCAGACGCCATTCGTAACTCCGATGGCACGCATCTGGATGAGGCTGTGCTTGCCTTGGGCAAGAAGATTTACAATGCGTATTTCCCGACTCGCGCGCATAACGAGTGGATTACGCTGCATATGGATGAGACGCCACAGGTGTATCTGCTGACCGATCGCATTCTCGCCGAATCGGATACGGTTGATATTCCGCTGATGGAAAGCTTCTTCGCTGAGCAGCTGAAGCCGAATCGTGATGCCGACCCTCACAAGTATTGGGAGGTTGTAGACCGCACCACCGGCGAGGTCGTTGATTCGGCGAACTGGACGCTTGACGCGGACGAGGACACCGTGCATGTGAGCGGCGTTGCCGCATGGCATGAGTACACGGTGAGTTTCCTGGCCTACATCATCTGGGACCCGGTCGAGATGTACAACCATCTGACCAACGACTGGGGCGACAAGGAACACGAGATCCCGTTCGACATCTACCATCCGGCCACCCGCAAGTTCGTGTTCGACACGTTCGAGCAGTGGCTTAAGGACAGCCCGCAGACCGATGTGGTGCGATTCACCACGTTCTTCTACCAGTTCACGCTCCTGTTCGATGAAAAGCGCCGCGAAAAGGTCGTCGACTGGTTTGGTTGCGCCTGCACCGTAAGCCCGCGTGCGCTGGATGATTTCGAAGCCAAGTATGGCTACCGCCTGCGCCCGGAGGACTTCGTGGACGGCGGTGCCTACAACTCCGCATGGCGCGTGCCCAGAAAAGCCCAGCGCGACTGGATCGACTTCCTCTCCGGCTTCGTGCGCGAAAACGTCAAGCAGCTCGCCGACATGTCCCACGCCGCCGGCAAAGAGGCGATGATGTTCCTCGGCGACCAGTGGATCGGCACCGAACCGTACAAGGACGGATTCGACGAACTCGGCCTGGACGCCGTGGTCGGTTCCATCGGCGACGGCACCACCACCCGCATGATCGCCGATATTCCGGGCGTCAAGTACACCGAAGGCCGCTTCCTGCCGTACTTCTTCCCCGACACGTTCTACGAGGGCAACGATCCGAGCATCGAAGGCCTCGACAACTGGCGCAAGGCCCGCCGCGCGATCCTGCGCTCGCCGATCAGCCGCATGGGCTACGGCGGCTACCTCTCCCTGGCCGCCAAGTTCCCGAAGTTCGTGGACACGGTGACCCATATCGCCAACGAATTCCGCGACATCCACGACCGCACCGGTGGGGTGGCCGCCGAAGGTGAGCTCAACGTGGCGATTCTGAATTCCTGGGGCAAGATGCGCTCCTGGATGGCGTTCACCGTGGCACACGCCCTGCCCAACAAGCAGACCTACTCCTACTACGGCATTCTGGAATCCCTGTCCGGCATGCGCGTGAACGTGCGGTTCATCAGCTTCGACGACGTACTCGCGCATGGCATCGATAGCGATATCGACGTAATCATCAACGGCGGCCCGGTCGACACCGCATTCACCGGCGGCGATGTGTGGACCAACCCGAAGCTCGTGGAAACCGTGCGCGCCTGGGTGCGTGGCGGCGGCGCGTTCGTGGGCGTGGGCGAGCCGAGCTCGGCACCGCGCTTCCAAACCTGCCTTTAATCCGCCAAATACTTT